>OBXL01000106.1_pt1 | contig 47495 bp, 40 predicted proteins | sample 1476591 | NCBI WGS metagenome assembly OBXL01 (sample SAMEA2580155, study PRJEB22360) | human gut metagenome | biome: human gut; feature: human-associated habitat; material: faeces | place: Denmark | collected 2008/2010 | reverse complement strand
GCCAGAGTTGAGATTCCCAGAGTTTGAAGGCGAATGGGAAGAGAAGCAGTTAGGGGATCTTACAGATAGAGTAATTAGGAAAAATAAAAACTTAGAATCGAAAAAAGCCTTTAACAATATCCGGACAGTTAGGTTTAATTGATCAAACAGAATATTTTAGTAAATCAGTTTCGTCGAAAAATCTAGAAAATTATACACTAATAAAGAATGGAGAATTCGCGTATAACAAAAGTTATTCTAATGGATACCCATTAGGGGCTATTAAAAGATTAACTAGATATGATAGTGGTGTATTGTCCTCTTTGTATATTTGTTTTTCTATTAAAAGTGAAATGTCTAAAGACTTCATGGAAGCATATTTTGATTCGACACACTGGTATAGAGAAGTTTCTGGAATTGCAGTTGAGGGTGCAAGAAATCACGGATTATTAAATGTTTCTGTGAATGATTTTTTTACTATTCTAATTAAATATCCAAGTTTAGAAGAACAGCAAAAAATAGGCAAGTTCTTCAGCAAACTCGACCGACAAATTGAATTAGAAGAACAAAAGCTTGAATTACTTCAACAACAGAAAAAAGGCTATATGCAGAAAATTTTCTCACAGGAACTGCGATTCAAAGATGAGAATGGTGAAGATTATCCAGATTGGGAAAATAGCAAAATAGAAAAATATTTAAAAGAGAGAAACGAACGTTCTGACAAAGGGCAAATGCTTTCAGTAACTATAAATAGTGGCATTATAAAATTTAGTGAATTGGATAGAAAAGATAATTCAAGTAAAGATAAAAGTAATTATAAAGTAGTTAGGAAAAATGATATTGCATATAATTCTATGAGAATGTGGCAAGGGGCTAGTGGTAAATCAAATTATAATGGGATTGTTAGCCCTGCATATACTGTGCTTTATCCAACACAAAATACTAGCTCATTATTTATTGGATATAAGTTTAAAACACATAGAATGATTCATAAATTTAAAATTAATTCACAAGGATTAACATCAGATACATGGAACTTAAAATATAAACAATTAAAAAATATAAATATAGATATACCTGTATTGGAGGAACAAGAAAAGATAGGTGATTTCTTTAAAAAAATGGATATATTGATAAGTAAACAGAAAATGAAAATTGAAATATTAGAAAAAGAGAAACAATCCTTTTTACAAAAAATGTTCTTATAACTTTGATAAATACATAGATTGCATAAGAATAAAATTTGTATAATTTAACATAAAAGTTGTAAAAGTAAAGTGAATTAAAAACGAACATTAAATTTAGGCACTGTGAAAGCGCAGTGTCTTTTTTGTGTCGAAATTGTGTACAGAATAAGTAGTTAAATAAAGATTAAGTTGAGATAAAGTGTTATTCGTAAATAAAAGAGAGTAGATCGATAGGAATTGAATGATATTAGTTAACTATTTATTAAATTACTTAATAATGATTAATTTTTAGTTAAAGTAAGTTTAATGTGAAGCACGACCATTGCTCATTATAATGAATGAGGATTGTTCGTATTGCGTAATAGAATAAATCAAATAGACTAAAAATTGGGAGCATAGAATTATGAAATTAAAAAATATTGCTAAAGCAAGTTTAGCACTAGGGATTTTAACAACAGGGATGATTACAACTACTGCTCAGCCAGTAAAAGCAAGTACATTAGAGGTTAGATCACAAGCTACTCAAGACTTGAGTGAATATTATAATAGACCGTTCTTTGAGTATACAAATCAGTCAGGATATAAAGAGGAAGGAAAAGTGACGTTTACTCCTAATTATCAACTTATAGATGTAACTTTAACTGGGAATGAAAAGCAAAATTTTGGTGAAGATATTTCTAATGTAGATATATTTGTTGTAAGAGAAAATTCTGATAGATCTGGTAATACAGCTTCAATTGGTGGTATTACTAAAACAAACGGTTCAAATTATATTGATAAAGTAAAAGATGTAAATTTAATAATTACTAAAAACATCGATAGTGTTACATCAACGTCAACATCATCTACATATACAATTAATAAAGAAGAAATTTCATTAAAAGAACTTGATTTTAAATTAAGAAAGCATTTAATTGATAAACATAACCTTTATAAGACAGAACCTAAAGACAGTAAAATTCGAATTACTATGAAAGATGGTGGGTTCTACACATTTGAATTGAATAAAAAGTTACAAACACACCGTATGGGTGATGTTATTGATGGCAGAAATATAGAAAAAATTGAAGTGAATTTATAAAATTATTCGAGGGAGCATATCATGAGGGAAAATTTTAAGTTACGTAAAATGAAAGTCGGTTTAGTATCTGTTGCAATTACAATGTTATATATTATGACAAACGGACAAGCAGAAGCATCTGAAAATCAAAACGCTTTAATCTCTAATATAAATGTAGACAATCAGGAAAAACAGAATAATGTAAATCAAGCTGTTCAGCCTCAAAATAATACTAATGAAACATCAAAAGTACCGGCTAATTTTGTCAAATTGAATGATATTAAACCAGGTGATACTTCTATACAAGGAACAACTTTACCAAATCAATTTATACTATTAACTATTGATAAAAAAGATGTGAGCTCAGTTGAAGATTCTGACAGCAGCTTTGTTATGTCTGATAAAGATGGGAATTTTAAGTATGACTTAAATGGTCGCAAAATTGTTCATAATCAAGAAATTGAAGTGTCTTCATCAGATCCCTATTTAGGTGACGATGAAGAAGATGAAGAAGTAGAAGAAACTTCAACTGAAGAAGTTGGTGCTGAGGAAGAAAGTACAGAAGCTAAAGCTACATATACAACACCGCGATATGAAAAAGCGTATGAAATACCGAAAGAACAGCTAAAAGAAAAAGATGGACATCACCAAGTTTTTATCGAACCTATTACTGAAGGTTCAGGTATTATTAAAGGCCATACCTCTGTAAAAGGTAAAGTTGCTCTATCTATTAATAATAAATTTATTAACTTTGAGACAAATGCTAATGGTGGTCCAAATAAAGAAGAAGCGAAATCTGGATCAGAAGGAATCTGGATGCCTATTGATGACAAAGGATACTTTAATTTTGACTTCAAAACGAAACGTTTCGATGATTTAGAGTTAAAGAAAAATGATGAGATCTCATTAACATTTGCACCTGATGACGAAGATGAGGCATTGAAGTCATTAATTTTCAAAACTAAGGTAACGAGTTTAGAAGATATTGATAAAGCAGAAACTAAATATGACCATACTAAAGTGGAAAAAGTAAAAGTATTGAAAGATGTTAAAGAAGATTTACATGTAGATGAAATTTACGGAAGCTTATATCATACAGAAAAAGGTAAAGGTATTCTTGATAAAGAAGGTACTAAAGTAATTAAAGGTAAGACTAAATTCGCAAATGCAGTTGTGAAGGTAGACTCTGAACTAGGTGAAGGTCAAGAATTCCCTGATTTGCAAGTCGATGAAAAAGGTGAATTCAGCTTTGATGTAGATCATGCTGGATTTAGATTACAAAATGGAGAAACACTAAACTTCACAGTAGTTGATCCTATTACAGGTGAATTATTAAGTGGAAATTTTGTTTCTAAAAACATAGATATTTATGAATCTCCTGAAGAAAAAGCAGATCGTGAGTTTGATGAAAGAATGGAAAACACACCTGCATATCATAAATTACATGGTGATAAAATTGTCGGCTACGATACTAACGGATTCCCGATTACCTGGTTTTATCCATTAGGTGAAAAGAAAGTTGAACGTAAGGCACCAAAATTAGAAAAATAATTAAATAAAACAGCTTAATGATGTAATGAAATTAGTGAGTTAATCACTGACTTCTACGTCATTGAGCTGTTTTTTTGTGCTTTGTTACAAAGCATTATTGAATTTATTTTACGTGTTCATATTTTGAAACATCAAAGCCGTCTTGTTTAGCTTTGTTGATAATGTCTTTGATTGAATGTAGTCCTTTATCGGCGAAGTATGATCTTAAGTTGTCTTTTGTAGCTTGGTCAGCATTCTTATCTAATAACACATCAATATAACTTAATTCATGTTCTAAGAAGTTTGCATCATCATGTAGTACGAGTCCATTTTGAGAATAAACTTTCGCATCTGCTTGATTACCATATCCAACAACGCCAGTTGCTAAAACACCTACCATTGCCGTAGCTACTAAAACCTTTTTAAATTTCATATCTATCACTCCTCTAAAAATTGTAACTCCATCATAACACTGAATATTAAGAAAATTACGTTTATTAAGTCGATTTAATAATTTTTAATAAATAGTTAAAGTGACAAATATTGTTTAAATGCAATTAATCTTTAATACGATGCTTGAGGATTTTTCCTAATAAAACCTTGATTTCAAAAAGGGTTTAAATCAAATGAAACAATAATAAAAAAATGACGCAATATAATAATAAGTACAAATTTAATTAAGAAATTAAATTGATTGTATATGTATATTTTGGTAACGTAAAAGAGAAATATACAAAATAATTAATTATTTATATGAAAAGAGAATATAAATGAAGTATAAAACAGAGAGACGTGAAGCGATGGGATATTTAAAAAGGTTTGCATTGTACATAAGCGTTATGATTTTAATATTTGCGATAGCAGGTTGTGGCAAAGGTAATGAAACAAAAGAAGATTCAAAGGAAGAACAAATCAAAAAGAGCTTTGCGAAAACATTAGATATGTATCCAATTAAGAATCTCGAGGACTTATATGACAAAGAAGGATATCGAGATAGCGAATTTAAAAAAGGTGACAAAGGGATGTGGACGATATATACAGATTTCGCCAAAAGTAATAAACCGGGTGTATTAGATAATGAAGGTATGATTTTAAATTTGGATAGAAATACACGTACGGCCAAGGGATATTATTTTGTAGATACTATATATGACAATCATGAAAACTCTTATAGTAAAAATTATAGAGTTGAGATGAAAAACAATAAAATTATTTTATTAGACAAGGTGGAAGATCAAAAACTTAAAGAAAGAATAGAAAACTTTAAATTTTTCGGACAATATGCCGATTTCAAGAGTTTGAAAAGTTACAACAATGGCGACGTTTCAATTAATAGTAATGTTCCAAGTTATGACGCGAAATTTAAAATGAGTAATAAAGATGAAAATGTTAAGCAATTAAGAAGTCGTTATAACATTCCTACTGAAAAAGCTCCAATATTAAAAATGCATATTGATGGGGACTTAAAAGGCAGTTCCGTTGGATATAAAAAGTTAGAAATAGACTTTTCAAAAGAAGAAAATAGCGAATTATCAGTAGTCGATTCATTAAATTTTCAGCCTGCCAAAAAAAATAAAGATGATGAATGATAGGGAGGATGTGAAACAATGTGGTCAATAAAAAGAATTGGAATGTACACAAATGTTATAATTTTGAGCGTTTTTATAATAGGTTGTGATAGTTCAAGCAATAATGCAGAAAATCAAAGAGAAGACTCAAAAGAAGAACAAATCAAAAAGAGCTTTGCGAAAACGTTAGATATGTACCCTATTAAGAATCTCGAGGATTTATATGACAAAGAAGGATATCGTGATGGTGAGTTTGAAAAAGGCGATAAGGGGACGTGGGTATTGTATTCAGCTATGGTATCACAACCAAAAGGCGAGAGTTTAAAATCACGAGGAATGATATTAAAGTTAGATAGAAATAAGAGAACTGCTAAAGGAAGTTATATTATTAGAGAATTGAAAGAAGATAAAAATCATGATGTTCAAAAAAATGAAAAGAAATATCCAGTGAAATTGGTGAATAATAGGATAGTTTTGATAAAAGATGTTAAAGACAAAAAGTTAAAAAAATGAAATAGAGTCGTTTGAATTATTTTCACAATATGGAAACTTTAATCATTTTGATCGGAATGAGATTACTAATATTTCATATAATCCTAATGCTCCCAATTACTCTGCAGAATATAAAATGAAGAAAAATGACAGAAACATTCAACAGTTGAAAAAGAGATTTAATCTAAAAACTAGCAAGACACCAAAATTATTGTTTAAGGGATCTGGAGATATAAAGGGGTCTTCTGTAGGATATAAGGAAATAGAAATCATATTTAGTAGAAGTAAAGAAGAAAGCATTTATTATGTTGACAGCGTTGAGTTCGTTCCAAGTAACAAAATGACAAAAAGTTGATATTAGTCAACAAAAGCAAATATTGAGAATAAAGAGAGTTGTGAAATGATGGGTTATTTAAAAAGACTTGTATTGTATATAGTTATTATGGTTATGAGTGTTTTTATAATAGGTTGTGATAAATCAAGCGATACTGCAGAAAAATCAAAAGAAGACTCGAAAGAAACACAAATCAAAAAGAGTTTTGCGAAAACGTTAGATATGTATTCAATTAAGAATCTCGAGGAACTATATGACAAAGAAGGCTATCGAGATGGCGAATTTGAAAAAGGTGACAAAGGGATGTGGACGATATATACAGATTTCGCCAAAAGTAATAAACCGGGTGAACTAAGTAATGAAGGCATGGTCTTGTACTTAGATAGAAACACACGCACAGCTAAGGGGTACTACTTTGTCAGGACGTTTTATCGCAAGGATAAATTACCTGATAGAAAAAATTATAAAGTTGAAATGAAAAATAATAAAATCATTTTATTAGATAAAGTAGAAGATAAAAAGCTTAAACAAAAAATAGAAAATTTTAAATTTTTCAGTCAATATGCAAATCTTAAAGAATTGAAAAACTACAGCAATGGTGATGTCTCAATTAATGAGAATGTTCCAAGTTATGACGTGAAATATAAAATGAGTAATAAAGATGAAAATGTTAAGCAATTAAGAAGTCGTTATAATATTCCTACTGATAAATCACCGGTATTAAAAATGCATATTGATGGTAATTTGAAAGGAAGTTCCGTTGGAGATAGGAAGTTAGAAATTGATTTTTCGAAACGTGAAAATAGCCATTTATCAGTAATAGATTCTTTGGATTACCAGCCAGCGAAGGTGGATGAAGATGAAAGATAAATACAAAATAGATCCAGGGATTATTAAAAATAATACAGAGGAAACTACAGCTATTTCTAAAATCAGCTACGAAGTTGAAAATGCGAATTTATATGGAGCTGATAGTGAAGATATAACAAGACAAATAGAATATTTGAAAGCCAAAAAAAATTCCCTTCTAATCTTGAATATGTTGATAGTTACACTGATTCTCTTAATGGAGTAACAACTTCTGCTTTTTTAAATAAAGATACAGGCAAAGTAACTCTTGGGATGACTGGGACTAATATACAAGGCGAAGCCTTTAAAAAGTTAAAAGAAGGTGAATTTTCAAGACAAAATGTTACCAATGCTTTGGAAACAGTTAAAGATGGATATGCAGATCTTAAAATATTATATTCTCCTGCATCTGATCAAAACTATAGATATGCGAATACACAAGAATTTATAAATAAAATAAAAAATAAGTATGACATTGATTTTATTACTGGACATTCACTAGGTGGAAGAGATGCGGTAGTTCTAGGAATGAGTAATGGTATTCCGAACATTGTGGTTTATAATCCAGCTCCTATTTCTATAACTAGTTTGAATCCTAATTCCCCAGATGGAAAACGTTTATTAGAATTATATAAGAATTATAAAGGTAATATTACTAGGTTTGTTGCAGAAAATGATGAATTGACAGAAAATCTGAAGAAATATAAGCATTATGTTTTTTTCGGTAATGATATCGTCTTTAAAAATGGTAAAGGTCATGAAATGGAAGGGTTTTTAACCAAAGAAGAACAAAAAGCTATAAAAAAAGAACTAAAAAAACTACAAGGTTATGCAGAAGAAAATAATAAGTCATTTGTAAAGCATTCAAATAATGCTATCTCTAAATTAGCTAGTATAGAATTACTTAGAGCAAATATGATGACTACAAATGGAGGAGGATTATCTTCTTCGCAGCAGAAAGTTTTAGAAAGTTTAACAGCTTTAACAATTGCGCAGTCATTCAGTCAACTGATAGACGATGAAATTAATCAAATCAAAAAAATGTATAATGAAAAGAAAAAGAAATTTGAAAAAAATTGGGAAGACGCTCAAAAAGCTGGAAAAGCTGTAGGTGAAAATTTGAGTGTAAATGAAGTTCTCAATGCTTTAGATGAAGGTCAAGTGAATGAAAGTAGTATGGTAAGAGAACCTGAACAAATGATATCTGCAAAAGAAAGACAACTTTCAACGATAGGGTCTTCTGTATCAAATTATATTATGAGAGTTAGACTCAGTATTAATGAAATCGTTGATAAAGATCAAGTACTTGCGTCACAAATAGGTGAATTACTATGATATTTAATCGAATTAATAATAAAAATGAATTAGAAGAATCATATGAATTTGAGAAAAAACGTATAGAGAATGAACTGCAAAATTTAAATGAACTTAGGCATAGAACTCGAAAAGAAAATGAACGTAGTTATGATGTTTTTCAATATTTGAAGCACGAAATGAATTATAGTGAAGATGCCCAAAGGAAAATGACGAGAAATATAGAAGCGTATGAGCAAGAAATCAATGAGATAATTAGAAAGCAAGAATGGAAATTAGAAGAATATAAAGAAGACTTAAAAAAGTCTTATGAAAAGCAGTTAGATAAACTAAGTGACTGATAATTTGGAGGAGATTAAATGACTCTAATAGAACCAGATATGACCTTAAGAATGCCAGATATAAGTACTACAGTAGAAACACTTAATCTCATATCTAAAATGAATGCTCAAAAAGAAAATATTCGCACAGTTATTGCACCTGAACATAAGCATAAATACAAAGATATTGAAAACGGATTAAAAGGTGAAGAAAAAGTATTGATTGAACAAATGGCGCAGCATTGCGAAGCTTTTAAAGCTAATTTTAAAGGCGCAGCTCAAGGAGATTGGGTTAAAAGTGCTATGTCTGAGATTGACAGCATTAAGGATGACCTGAAAAAAATTAATAGCTAAACTACATATCATATTAATAAATAAAGCTCCCTTCAAAATTTTCATTTTTTCAATGTCTACTTTGGAGGGAGCGCTTCAGTGTATTCACAACTGACGCTAGGCCGCTTCTTTTTAATTTATTTTATTCCCATGTAAAGTAACGCTCTCTTAATCGACATAACACACTCTCAATTGTAAAAACACAACATAAATTAATGTCCCGCATTAAACATACCCACATTCCAAACAGCAACAATCAAAATCCTCAAGTACCAAAAGCTATGACCACTTTATCAAAATCAACGCAAGTCAACATCGACCGAACTACCCGCCATAAATCATCCTCACCTTACAAACCATAAAGCGCTGCAGTTAAGTATTGAATGGCATAGCCAATTGAAATGAAAATAGCAATCGTTATAATAGCACTGCCAATGGTATATAAAGTATGTTTCGTAGATAATCCTTCAGTCTTTGAACCAAAAACACTGAGTAGAATAAATGCAATACCAATGACATATAAAACTAAAATGACAAATAGCATGTTTATACACCTCGATTCTCTTTCGTGAGATATATCTTTGTCTCCATTATAAAGTAAAGTGCTCAATAATTTAATTAAGTATACTATTTTTTTATTATCGAAGATTGCGAAAGAGGAAACGCTCCTATATAATGTAAAACGTAATTATTCCTATTTACAAATAAATTGAAGTGAGGGTATATATATGGCTAAAATTCCAGTTACGGTATTAAGTGGTTATTTAGGCTCGGGGAAGACAACGTTGTTAAATCATATTTTACAAAATCGAGAAGGTCGACGTATCGCGGTAATTGTAAATGATATGAGTGAAGTCAATATCGATAAAGATCTTGTCGCAGATGGTGGGGGACTATCGCGTACAGATGAAAAATTAGTCGAACTCTCTAATGGTTGTATCTGTTGTACACTTAGAGATGATTTATTAAAAGAAGTTGAGCGTTTAGTGAAAAAAGGTGGCATCGATCAAATTGTTATTGAGTCAACAGGGATTTCAGAGCCAGTACCTGTTGCACAAACTTTCTCATATATTGATGATGAACTTGGCATTGATCTTACAGCGATTTGCCGTTTAGATACAATGGTTACAGTTGTTGATGCTAACCGCTTCGTACATGACATCAACTCAGAAGATTTATTGATGGATCGTGATCAAAGCGTTGATGAAACAGATGAACGTTCGATTGCTGATTTATTAATTGACCAAGTTGAATTTTGTGATGTATTGATTATTAATAAAATTGATTTAATTAGTGAAGAAGAACTTGCAAAGTTAGAAAAAGTGTTAAGCGCATTGCAACCGACTGCTAAAATCATTAAGACAACAAATTCTGAAGTAGATTTAAAAGAAGTCTTAAATACGCAGCGTTTTGATTTTGAAAAAGCGAGCGAGTCAGCAGGATGGATCAAAGAACTTGAGTCTGGTGGGCATGCATCGCATACACCTGAAACAGAAGAATATGGTATATCATCGTTTGTATATAAACGTCGACTTCCTTTCCATGCTAAAAGGTTCAATGATTGGTTAGAAACCATGCCAAATAATGTCGTTCGATCAAAAGGTATCGTATGGCTAGCACAATACAATCATGTAGCATGTTTATTATCTCAAGCAGGGTCATCTTGCAATATTCACCCAGTTACATATTGGGTGGCTAGTATGTCTGAAGCGCAACAAACACAAATATTAGCAGAACGTCAAGATGTCGCAGCTGAATGGGATCCAGAATATGGCGATCGTCATACACAATTTGTCATTATTGGTACAGAATTAGATGAAGAAAAATTAACAAAAGAACTCGATGCATGCTTAGTCAATGCGCAAGAAATTGATGCAGATTGGCAACAATTTGAAGATCCATATCAATGGCAAATTAGACCAGCACGATAAGTTGAATGAAGTATAATCATTTTTAAATTGTGGCTTAATTGTTTGCAATTTATGACAATTAATAAAAAGTTAAGATGTTCTTAGGATCTTTTTGTTTTCAATCTATCTAAAGTGTGATAGTTTTGATAAAGCAGAAATTTGCATTTTATCCATAGGGCTAGGACATGTATGTGTCTTAGTCCTTTTTATATTTACGTTGATGAAAAATGATAATCATCAAATGAAAGCACAATCATTGTTTAACGGTCATAAAAATGAGTGGAGTAAATGTAGCTATCAATGTACTATTACCGCTTACGGTCACACGAGTGTTTCAGTCTAAACGTGCAACGCAATTCCGTACGTGGCCAATATATCTTGCGCTAGATCATGAAAATCATTAAGATTTCGCACGCCAAATCATGAATGTCTCAGACCTCGAGTATCAAACATAAAACACGCCACAAAAATATAACGCGTCAGACTCCAAAGATCACGAATATTCCGTACGTCCCACCAAGAACATCCTATACAAAAAAACCAAGACCATTTATTTGCAACAAACTAACAAGACTAACCTCACATCAATAAATCAACACAAAGCAAAGCCACCATCCCTATTGGCATAGTGGCCTGAGAATTTTAAGTATTCAATTCGCTTAAATTATTTTGCGAAAATGTCGATAATTGCTTTGATGATTTTAATGATAGTACCTACAATAGCCATCGTTTTGTCCTCCTGTATGTTGATTTAACATAGTGATGAGTTGTTGATCGTTAATGTTTGAGATTAGTTGTTACCTAAAAATTTACCAAGTAAATCTTTAAAGAATTTGAATAATTTTGCTACGAATTCCATGTGAATGGCCCCCTTCAAATAAGATGTTCATATCTATGAGATTTTTATAACTTACTTACCAGTGAATTTCTCAATTAATCCTTTAATGAATTTAATGATTCCTGCAATGATACCCATGTGAAAGACCTCCTTTGTTTGTTATGAAATCTTATTTACCAGTGAATTGTTCGATTAAGCTTTTGATAACTTTAATGATGCCAGCGATGATACCCATTAAGATTACCTCCTTTGCTTATGAGTTAACTTCATTGTACATAGTTATCTTGTGCGTAATTGATTTTTTTCCTAACTTGAATTGTTATGATCATAACTGCGAATTTTTTATTTTAAAAGGACGGGAAATACTGCCTAACTGTACAGGTGCATTTACAAAATCTTTACAATCATTGGTTTAATAGAGGTTAAGCTCATGAATTTGACATGAAGCAGAAATTTAATTATATTTTATGTTATAAGTTTAAAACGAATAACACGTTAGGTCTCGTCTAGGCAAAGCATATTTATGAAGATGAATTGAACAGACAGAAGTAACATTTTATATACATATGTGCATGGGAGCACGCTTAAAGAGAACACTGCAACAAGGTATATCAACGTACCGTGATGCAGTGTCTAGTTAAACTGAAACCTGCAATAGTAAATTTTCTGCCATTATGTACAGAATCTACTATTGTAGGTTTTTATTTTTATACATAAGCAATTATGCGAGAGATTAGAAATAAGGAGGTTATGCAGTGTTAAGTTTTCAATTGCTATTTTCACTGTTTGTTATTGCGCTTATCATTGCATTGATAAGTGGCTTGTTGTTTTTAGCACCAGTTATGCCAATGAGATATATTAAATTACATTTATACATACTAGTCATGCCAGTATTATTTGCAGTCATTGGCTTTTTCGGTATTCATGGTCAACATGTCTTAGGTCCATTTAAAATAGATCGTTTATCTTGGTTATTAGCTGGCTTTGTAATGGCGCTTGGTTTTATTATTCAAAAGTTTTCAATGCGATATTTACTAGGTGATCATCATTATAGACATTACTTTCCATTGTTCACTGCGATTACGTCGTTTGCATCTTTAGCATGGATGTCTGAAGACTTAAGACTGATGGCACTCTGCTGGGGTATGACATTATTATGTTTAACATTGCTGATGAACGTTAATCGTTTTTGGAAAGTGCCACGTGAGTCTGCGAAATTATCAAGTATGACATTTTTATGTGGTTGGCTTGCATTCGTTGGAGCAATTGTAACTATTTATATTGCGACTGGCGAGTGGCGCGTGCCTCAACATATGTCTAATTCGACATGGTCATTGTTGACGAATGTACTACTTGTATTAGCTGTCATGATACCGGCAGCACAATTTCCTTTTCATCGATGGTTGATTGAATCTGTAACGGCACCAACGCCAGTATCGGCAATTATGCATGCAGGAATTGTGAATGCAGGTGGTGTTATTCTAACTCGTTTTGCGCCGATATTTGATAATGGATTTGCGTTATCATTATTACTTATCCTTTCTAGTATTTCTGTATTGTTAGGATCGGGTATTAGCTTAGTTCAAGTTGACTATAAACGCCAATTAGTGGGCTCTACGATGAGTCAAATGGGCTTTATGTTAGTTCAGTGTGCGCTAGGTGTCTATTCAGCAGCGATTATTCATTTAATATTGCACGGTATTTTTAAAGCAACATTATTTTTACAATCAGGTTCTATCGTGAAGCGATTCAATATTCCAAAACAAGCATCTGCTAAAGACGCTTATGGCTGGATTGTCATGGGACGTGTATTAGCTATTATCGTGGCATTTCTGTTTTGGATGAGTAGTGACAGAAGTGCATATGAAGTGTTAAGTGCACTCATTCTAGCTTGGTCATTACTTGTATCTTGGAATCAAATGGTAGCCTTTAGTAAAGGACGCATGGCACGTCTTGTTGGTATGATTTTGATTGCAATCGTGACATTTATCTACGTCATCACACATAATTATTTTTACGATGTATTACAAAATATAACAACACATGCGACAACGCCGCCTACAGTGAGTGTCATCATTAGTGTTGTCATTTTAATCTTTGGTAGTTTATTAAGTATTTGGGTGGCGCGTCATCGATACTCTAAGGGTTTTGCGGTATTGTACGTGTGGTTAGTTAATCTAGGTGAAGCACGCTCGAAAGCGATAGAAAGTCATCCGAATTATTTGAAGAAGTATTTATAGGAGGTGAAAGGTATGACAACACAGTTAAATATCAATTCAGTCATTGAAAATGCGAAACGTGTTATTACACCATTATCACCGATTTCGATTTTTGCAGCACGAAATCCATGGGGAGGATTAGAAGCGGATACGTTTGAAGATGTTGCAAAATGGTTACGTGATGTTCGAGATGTGGATATTTTTCCAAATAAAGCATTAATAGAAAGTGCTGTGGCACGTGGTGAATTAGATGAAAGTGTCTTTAATCAACTTGTTACTGATATGTTACTTGAACATCACTACAATATCCCGCAACACTACATCAATCTTTATATTGATAACATTAAAACATTAAAAGACGTACCTGCATCATATATGAATCATTCAAATGTTGATGTTGTTGCTGATCTACTATTAGAAAAATCAAAACTTGATATGGCTGATTCATATCATCACTATGATGTACGTCCGATGAGTGATGCAATAATAGATGAACAAGGTGAGCCACTTAGCGAACAAGTGAATCGTCAAATGATTAAATGGACGAAACTTTATATCGATCAATTTCTATCGAGTTGGACAATGCCGAAGCGAGAGCAAAGTTTTTACCATGCATGGTTGCATTTAGCGCAACATGACCATAGTTTTACTAAAGCACAGCGCCAAGTGATTAAAGGCTTACCCAATGATCCTGAAATGACGATAGAGTCAGTATTAACTCATTTTTCAATAGATCAGGAAGACTACCAAGCTTATGTTGAAGGACATCTTTTGGCGTTACCGGGTTGGGCAGGTATGTTGTATTACCGTTCACAACAGCATCACTTTGAACAACATTTGTTAACGGATTATTTGGCAATTCGATTAGTTGTCGAACAATTGCTAGTTGGTGATGAGTTTAAGTCAGTCGCTAAAGATTGTGAAAGTAGATCGGAAAATTGGTTTAAGCAAACTGTTGCATCATGGTGTTACTACAGTGATATGCCTAGCGATGTATTACTACAACATGACGTCAATGAAATTCAAACGTTTATTCATTTTGCAGCAACTATGAATAAAAATGTATTTAAAAATTTATGGCTAATTGCCTGGGAAATGACATACGAATCTCAGTTAAAACAAAAAATTAAAGCAGGTCATGAAAGTGTGGCGGGCGCATTAGATGCAAACCAAGTAAATGTCTCAGAAAATGATAACGCTAATCAGCCACATTCAGTATTGTTAAATGACGCACAAGCAGTTGATGAAAATAATAGCGAGCTAAATCAGGTGGGCACATCAACGAAAGCGCAAATTGCATTTTGTATAGATGTTCGTTCAGAACCATTTCGTAGACATATCGAAGCAGCAGGGCCCTTTGAAACGATTGGTATTGCAGGTTTCTTTGGATTACCTATTCAAAAAGATGCCGTCGACGAACAATTCAAACATGATTCATTACCTGTCATGGTACCGCCGGCATATCGCATTAAAGAATTTGCAGACCGCTACGATATGAATGTTTATCGACAACAGCAACAGACAATGTCATCGATGTTTTACACATTTAAATTGATGAAAAATAATGTCATGCCTAGTCTGTTATTGCCTGAATTAAGTGGGCCATTTTTAAGCTTGAGTACCATTGTCAATTCGATTATGCCTAGAAAAAGTCGCGCGTCTTTACAAAAAATAAAACAAAAATGGTTGAAAAAGCCTGAAACAAAGTTAACGATTGATCGTGAGTTTGACCGAACATCAGACTTACCTGTTGGATTTACTGAGCAAGAGCAAATTGATTTCGCGTTACAAGCGTTGAAATTGATGGATTTAACCGAAGCATTTGCGCCGTTCGTTGTGTTAGCAGGTCATGCTAGTCATTCTCACAATAATCCACATCATGCATCACTTGAATGTGGGGCTTGTGGTGGCGCATCAAGCGGTTTTAATGCTAAGTTATTAGCGATGATATGTAATCGTCCAAATGTCAGACAAGGATTAAAACAAGCAGGTGTGTATATTCCAGAGACAACTGTTTTTGCGGCAGCAGAACATCATACGTCTACTGATACGTTGGCATGGGTATATGTGCCAGACACATTATCAGCTTTAGCTCTAGATGCATATGAATCATTGAATGACGCGATGCCGATGATTTCTGAACAAGCGAATCGCGAACGTTTGGACAAACTGCCAACGATTGGTCGTGTGAATCATCCAGTGGAAGAAGCACAGCGGTTTGCAAGTGATTGGAGTGAGGTACGTCCAGAATGGGGCTTGGCTAAAAATGCATCATTTATAATTGGACGACGCCAATTAACAAAAGGCATTGATTTAGAAGGGCGGACATTTTTACACAATTATGATTGGCGTAAAGATAAAGATGGCACATTGTTAAATACCATCATTTCTGGTCCGGCGCTTGTGGCACAATGGATTAATTTACAATATTATGCGTCGACAGTTGCGCCGCATTTTTACGGAAGTGGGAATAAAGCGACACAAACCGTCACGTCAGGTGTTGGTGTCATGCAAGGTAATGCGAGTGATCTGATGTATGGCTTATCATGGCAATCTGTTATGGCTGCTGATCGGACGATGTATCATTCGCCAATTCGTTTACTTGTCGTTATTCAGGCACCCGACTATGTTGTAGCTAGACTACTCGCGAATAATGAGCATTTCGCTAGGAAGGTGTCTAATCATTGGCTGCGTTTAATGAGCGTTAATGAGGAAGGGCGTTTTAAAAGTTGGATTTAACGATGAAATGTTGCGATGCTAAGTAACTAATATATCATCATATCTACAATGTTCTAGCTTCTTAAAATATACTAAAAATGATAAACTTAATGTAATAGTTGATGTCGTGATAACGATACAAAGATGAAATAATCAATTTTAATATTATTGGAGTTAGTGATATGAAAAGAACGAAAGGTGAAATCGAAGCTGAAATCAGTAAAGCCATTACGCAATGGGAAAAAGATTTCCTTGGCAGAGGTTCCTTGTCGGTTAAATCAGACATTTTAAGAGATATGGTGATTATTAGTTTACAAGGTATCTTAACGCCAGCAGAATATCGTGTGTGTAGTACGAATGAAGGATTACTAAATATTAAACGAACACGTTCTGAATTAGTTGAATCCGGTGAGCAAGATTTGAATGATATCATTCTTAAAATTACAGGTATCAAAGTGATGAGCTTCCACAGTGATTTAAGTACAGTTACAGGTGAACGTATTATCGTATTCAAACTTGAGGATAATTTGGAAAAGCATATTTAAGAAGGTTAGGTATGCTTTTGTTGGCTTATTAAAGCTATAGAAGTATGTTTGGTTAAACAGCGCAACGCCATATATTTGGGTGTGCTGTTTTTCTATTATATGATGTGTTTATTACGTGGATGAATGCGTGGGTCTGAATATAGCCCGTGAAAGGCGTATGTCATAAAATTTGCGAATGGTGACAAGTCGACGCAAGCATATTTGTTGCGAGACATGCCCACTATCCTTTTACATAAAGAGTATATGTGTGACGTAGGCATATAATCGATAAAGTATGCCTAAAAAATTAGGTATAATGACCATTGTTGCAATAAGTTTTTCGGCCTTGAAACCGATAACGCATAGTATAATAGGAATAAAATATAATACAAATATCCAGTAAATCAAATTTGAAAACGATGGATGAATAGGGGTAAAGAATCTAACTAATGTAATGATTAACGCTATATAGACAAAAATAACTCTATTGATACGCCTTACCCCCTCTGTATAATAAATATAGATCGTACTAAATTGAAAATAGCAAAATATTGTTATTTCAATTATACAATGTTTTATTTGCAATATACATAACAATATGAACTTTATAATTTTGATATTGTCGGTAAAGTGAAATTTGTGGCACATTGATATTATGGATAACATTTGTAAAATGAAAATGATGATACGAGGAGATTGTAAGATGATAGATAAAAAATTAACATCACCGAAAATGACAGTGCCTTTATTTTTAATCGCGCTGATTGTATTTATAGGTATGTTTTACAGTGTAGTGACAAATCAAGAATGGCTTAAAAATATAGATATGGGATCATTAACATGGTTTACAGATTATTTCGGTGAGCCACAACGTCAGTATGTTAACAATTTATTTAATTACTATATGACGTTTAGTGCGGAAATTGGAGATGTCAAAGGTGTCGTGTTGATTTCCATTATCGTCACAATCATACTGTTTATTAAACAGAGGCATTTAGCGGTTTGGTTTGTGACATATTTGGTTTCAGGTGTCATCATGAACAAATTAATTAAAGATACTGTTTTACGTCCAAGACCATATAATCATTTAGCCGTTGATACAGGCTTTTCATTTCCAAGTGGACATTCCAACGCCAGCACATTATTATATTTCGCTTTAATGATCATAATTATTTCACTTGCTGCTAAGACAATAACAAAAGTGTTGAGTGCGCTAGTTATGGGAATATTATGGCTTAGCATATTATTTTGTCGCCTTTATTTTCATGCGCATTACTTTTCAGATGTCATTGGCGGCACGTCACTAGCAATCATTTGGGTAGCGTTATTCTTAATGGTATACCCATACTTTATTAATCATCGACGACAACGCGTTTAGCAAACATCTTTAGACATAGTGGAGGTATATAGAAAAATGAGAATTAAAACACCGAGTCCATCTTATTTAAAAGGCACAAATGGACATGCGATATTATTATTACATTCATTTACAGGTACAAATCGAGATGTGAAGCATCTTGCAGCTGAGTTAAATGACCAAGGATTTAGTTGTTATGCACCGAATTATCCAGGTCATGGCTTACTGTTGAAAGATTTCATGACATATAATGTAGATGATTGGTGGGAAGAAGTTGAGAAAGCTTACCAATTTTTAGTCAATGAAGGTTATGAATCTATCAGTGCAACGGGTGTGTCTTTAGGTGGATTAATGACATTAAAATTGGCGCAACACTATCCTTTGAAACGTATCGCTGTCATGTCAGCACCAAAGGAAAAGAGTGACGATGGTTTAATAGAACATTTAGTTTATTATAGTCAACGCATGTCGGATATTTTAAATTTAGATCAGCAAGCATCGAGTGCGCAATTAGCAGCAATTGATGATTATGAAGGTGAAATTACGAAGTTTCAACATTTTATTGATGATATCATGACAAATTTAAATGTTATTAAAATGCCAGCTAATATATTATTTGGTGGTAAAGATGCGCCATCCTATGAAACAAGTGCACATTTTATTTATGAACATTTAGGATCAGTAGACAAAGAATTAAATGGTCTGAAGGATTCGCATCATTTAATGACGCATGGAGAAGGCAGAGATATTTTAGAAGAAAATGTTATTCGCTTTTTCAATGCTTTAACATAATTGAAGATTTTAAAAATTAACACTTGAGTGACGATGTTATTATATTTGTCATTTGAGTGTTTTTTGTGGCGTGATAGTATAGGGAACTTAGCTAAAGTTAATTTGTAGTGTGATGTCGTGGAAATATTATGGAGTTATACCAGAAGTTGATTTGTATTGTAATGTTGTGGGCATTTTATGGGCATTGCACCTGAAGTTGTTATGTGGCGAGATGTTGGGGATATAGATGGTGTTGTATGTGGCGAGATATTGGCGCACGTATACAGCGTTGAACCAGGAATTTTAATGTAGCGTAATGACAACACATTACAAGAGTTGACTATATTATGATAAATCCAGGCGCTACCGTATTAATGAAACAATTTTGATGCAGGTGTATTGCATGTTATTTACATACATGTTAGAGTGTTACTTAAACACGTAGACGCTTTAACGCTTTAAAGGAGATGTGAATGATGAAAAGACAACAATCACAATGGAAGTCATCAACTGGATTTATTTTAGCTAGTGCGGGTTCTGCAATCGGTCTTGGTGCCATGTGGAAATTCCCATATATGGCAGGGATTTATGGCGGCGGTGCCTTTCTAGCTATGTTCTTAATATTCACCATTTTTGTTGGGTTACCATTACTCATTATGGAATTCACTGTTGGGAAAATGGGACGGACATATACAACACAAATATATAGTAAATTAACTGGTAAAAAATGGCTCAATATCATTGGCTGGAACGGTAATTTGGCCGTGTTTATTTTATTTGGCTTCTATAGTGTTATCGGTGGTTGGATTGTCATTTACATCGGACAAGTATTATGGCAATTAGTTATATTTCAACGCATCAATCATCTCCAAGAAATGAATTTTGAAGCGGTAATATCAAATCCTTGGTTAACTGTTCTAGGGCAAGGTATATTCATATTCGCTACGATGATTATTGTCATGTTAGGTGTTGAAAAAGGATTAGAAAAGGCATCGAAAGTTATGATGCCATTGCTGTTTGTCTTTTTAATCATCATTGTGATTAAGTCTTTAACATTAGATGGCGCCTTAGAAGGTGTGAAATTTATTTTACAACCAAGAGTGTCAGAGATTACTGCTGACGGTATCTTGTTTGCGCTAGGCCAATCATTCTTTACGTTATCATTAGGAACTACAGGTATGATTACTTATGCGAGTTATGCCTCTAAAGACATGACGATTAAGTCATCAGCTATTTCTATCGTTGTTATGAATATCTTTGTATCTGTATTGGCAGGTCTAGCTATATTTCCGGCGTTACATAGTTTTGGCTATGAACCACAAGAAGGGCCTGGATTATTATTTAAAGTACTGCCAATGGTCTTTAGTCAAATGCATCTAGGCACATTATTCTATTTGGGATTCTTAGTGCTGTTCTTATTTGCGGCTTTAACGTCATCTATTTCTTTATTAGAATTAAATGTTTCTAACTTCACGAAGAATGACAATACAAAACGTAAAAAAGTCGCAGTGATCGGTAGTATTTTAGTATTTATCATTAGTATTCCAGCAACCTTATCTTTTGGTATCTTAAAAGATGTAAGATTCGGTGCGGGAACGATTTTTGATAATATGGATTTCATCGTTTCGAATGTATTGATGCCATTAGGCGCATTAGGTACTACGCTTGTCGTAGGACAATTATTAGATAAAAAATTATTACAACAATATTTTGGTAAAGATCGATTTAGATTATTCAGTGGTTGGTATTACTTAATTAAGTATGCGATGCCTGTCGTTATTATTTTAGTCTTTATCGTGCAATTATTTAGTTAATATATAGAAGCATCTGACACACAAGTATTTGTGTTGCTCAGGTGTTTTTTTGTTTGGAATTGAAAAGTTAGTACTGGTTCTGAATTAATCGAAACTTAGATAATTGCAAAATAACAAAATGTCGTTTATAATTCTTATCTGAAAAGTAAGAATTAAAATTGAGACATGAAGAAAGGTTTCATTCATTTGATCGGCATGTCAGATGAGGGTGCATCTATGATTACTTATGATTTAATTGGCAATACACCATTAGTACTGTTAGAACATTATAGTGATGATAAAGTTAAAATTTATGCCAAGCTTGAACAATGGAATCCTGGAGGCAGTGTTAAAGACAGACTCGGGAAATATTTAGTAGAGAAGGCAATTCAAGAAGGGCGTGTGCGTGCAGGTCAAACTATTGTTGAAGCGACTGCTGGTAATACAGGCATAGGGTTAGCTATTGCAGCGAATAGACATCATTTGAAATGTAAGATCTTTGCGCCGTATGGTTTTTCAGAAGAAAAGATTAATATTATGATAGCGCTTGGTGCAGATGTTTCAAGGACGAGTCAGTCTGAAGGTATGCATGGGGCACAATTAGCTGCACGTTCCTATGCTGAAAAATATGGTGCCGTTTATATGAATCAATTTGAATCCGAACATAATCCGGATACATATTTTCATACATTGGGACCCGAATTGACTTCAGCATTACAGCAAATTGATTATTTTGTGGCTGGTATTGGCTCTGGCGGTACATTTACAGGTACCGCACGTTATTTAAAGCAACATCACGTGCAATGTTATGCCGTTGAGCCAGAAGGGTCCGTGTTAAATGGAGGGCCAGCTCATGCACATGACACTGAAGGTATCGGTTCTGAGAAATGGCCGATATTTTTAGAGAGACGTCTTGTAGATGGGATATTTACGATTAAAGATCAAGATGCCTTTCGAAATGTCAAAAGTTTGGCTATAAATGAAGGGTTGTTAGTAGGCAGTTCTTCAGGTGCAGCATTACAAGGTGCATTGAATTTAAAAGCGCAACTAACTGAAGGTACGATTGTTGTCGTATTTCCAGATGGTAGTGATCGCTATATGTCTAAACAAATATTTGAATATGAGGAGAATAATAATGAATAAGAAAACGAAATTAATTCACGGTGGGCACACAACGGACGACTATACAGGTGCAGTTACTACACCAATTTATCAAACAAGTACATATTTACAAGATGATATTGGTGATTTACGTCAAGGATATGAATATTCTCGTACTGCGAATCCAACAAGAAGTTCTGTAGAAAGCGTTATTGCGGCATTAGAAAATGGCAAACATGGCTTTGCATTTAGTTCAGGTGTTGCAGCAATCAGTGCAGTTGTTATGCTGTTGGACAAAGGTGATCATATTATTTTAAATTCAGATGTATACGGCGGTACTTATCGCGCATTGACAAAAGTATTTACACGATTTGGCATTGAAGTGGATTTTGTAGATACAACGCATACAGATTCAATTGTACAAGCGATACGCCCAACAACAAAGATGTTGTTTATTGAAACACCTTCTAATCCATTATTACGTGTTACTGACATTAAAAAGTCTGCTGAAATTGCGAAAGAACACGGTTTGATTTCAGTCGTTGATAACACATTTATGACACCTTATTATCAGAATCCATTAGATTTAGGCATCGATATTGTCTTGCATTCTGCAACGAAATATTTAGGTGGACATAGTGATGTCGTTGCTGGTTTAGTTGCAACATCGGATGACAAGCTTGCAGAACGTTTAGCATTTATTTCAAATTCAACAGGTGGCATTTTAGGACCTCAAGATAGCTATTTACTTGTGAGGGGTATTAAAACATTAGGTTTACGTATGGAACAAATTAATCGCAGTGTTATTGAAATTATTAAAATGTTACAAGCACATCCAGCTGTGCAACAAGTGTTCCATCCAAGTATTGAAAGTCATTTAAATCATGATGTCCATATGGCTCAAGCGGATGGCCATACAGGTGTGATTGCATTTGAAGTGAAAAATACAGAAAGTGCCAAACAATTGATTAAAGCAACATCGTATTACACATTAGCTGAAAGTTTAGGTGCAGTGGAAAGTTTAATTTCAGTACCTGCATTGATGACACATGCATCCATTCCAGCAGATATTCGAGCTAAAGAAGGTATTACAGACGGACTTGTAAGAATTTCTGTAGGTATTGAAGATACTGAAGATTTAGTCGATGATTTAAAACAAGCACTAGATACGTTATAAATAATAGCAGCACTGGCATATATTTTGAGTTCAACGTTTGTTGTTCTTGAATATGCTAGTGCTTTTTTGTGCGATGTTAATATTTAGTAATTGCGTTGTGGAGGATTGTTAGACATTTTTATTCATTTAATTTGATAAATGTCATAGTAGTCTCACAATTCGTCATTGTCACATGAATTACTTATTTTTTAATTTTTTAGAAAATTCGGCAAATTGTATTGACGATATATGCAATTTTACATATAATGCTCTTATTCCTAGTGAAATGATAAGAATTTGAAGGAGGGGGCTTTGCATGATTGAGTTTCGACAGGTAAGTAAGACCTTTAATAAAAAGAAGCAAAAAATACATGCTTTAAAAGATGTATCATTTAAGGTCAATCGCAATGATATTTTTGGTGTGATTGGATATAGTGGTGCAGGAAAAAGTACGTTGGTAAGACTCGTGAATCATCTTGAAGCTGCCTCGAATGGACAAGTGATTGTAGATGGACATGATATTACGAATTATAGCGATAAAATGATGAGGGACATTAAGAAAGATATCGGTATGATATTTCAGCATTTCAATTTATTAAATTCAGCTACGGTATTTAAAAATGTAGCAATGCCACTCATTTTAAGTAAGAAAAGCAAAACAGAAATTAAGCAACGAGTAACGGAAATGCTTGAATTTGTAGGATTGAGTGATAAAAAAGACCAATTTCCTGATGAATTATCTGGTGGGCAGAAGCAAAGGGTGGCTATTGCAAGAGCGCTTGTTACTAATCCGAAAATACTCCTATGCGATGAAGCAACAAGCGCATTGGATCCAGCAACGACTGCTTCGATATTGACGTTATTAAAGAATGTCAATCAAACCTTTGGCATTACAATTATGATGATTACACATGAAATGCGCGTTATTAAAGACATTTGTAATCGTGTTGCTGTAATGGAAAAGGGGCAAGTGGTTGAAACAGGGACTGTTAAAGAGGTATTTAGTCACCCTAAAACGACGATTGCTCAAAATTTTGTGTCTACAGTTATTCAAACTGAGCCGAGCCCATCATTGATTCGTCGATTGAATGACGAACAAGTTGGCGATTTTAAAGATTATAAAATCTTCGTCGAGGAAACTCAGGTGACACAACCGATTATAAATGACTTGATTCAAATTTGTGGTAGAGAGGTTAAAATTTTATTTTCATCTATGTCAGAAATACAAGGTAACACCGTATGTTATATGTGGCTTCGATTTAATATGGATCAACAATTTGATGACACGGCAATAAATCAATATTTCAAAGAGAAAAATATTCAATTTGAGGAGGTGCATTAACATATGTTTGGTTCTGATTTAGACAGTGCACAGTTATTACAAGCATTATACGAAACGCTATATATGGTATCTATTGCTTTATTTTTAGGAGCAGTGATTGGTATTCCATTAGGTGTCTTATTGGTAATTACTCGAAAACAAGGCATATGGCCCAATATAGTGATACATCAAGTTTTAAATCCTTTAATCAATATTTTAAGATCACTACCATTTATTATTTTGTTAATTGCGATTGTGCCATTCACAAAATTAGTAGTAGGTACTTCAATTGGTACGACTGCTGCCATCGTGCCTTTAACTGTATATGTGGCACCTTACATTGCAAGACTTGTTGAAAACTCATTATTGGAAGTAGACGAGGGGATTATTGAAGCGGCGAAAGCGATGGGCGCTTCACCACTACAAATCATTAGATATTTTTTAATTCCTGAAGCGTTAGGTTCATTAGTATTAGCAATTACCACTGCGATTATTGGACTTATTGGAAGTACGGCGATGGCAGGAGCTGTTGGCGGTGGTGGTATAGGAGACTTAGCTTTAGTGTATGGTTATCAAAGATTTGATACGACGGTCATTATTATTACCGTTATTGTATTAGTCATTATTGTCCAAGTGATTCAAACGCTAGGGAATGTCCTAGCTAGACTCATACGTAGACATTAATGATATATAGTGAAGATTTTGAAAGGAATTGATAGAATGAAAAGATTGATTGGGTTAGTTATCGTAGCACTTGTATTATTAGCAGCGTGTGGTAGTAACAATGATAAAAAAGTAACAATTGGTGTCGCATCAAATGATACTAAGGTTTGGGAGAAGGTTAAAGATGGTGCTAAAGTTGTCATTCCAAATGATGTATCAAACCAAGCACGTGCACTTAAACTATTAGAAGCAGCTGGTTTAATAAAACTGAAAAAAGATTTCGGATTAGCAGGTACAGTGAAAGATATAACGTCAAATCCAAAACATTTAAAAATTACTGCAGTAGATGCACAACAAACTGCACGTGCTTTATCTGATGTCGATATTGCAGTTATTAATAACGGTGTAGCAACTAAAGCGGGGAAAGACCCTAAAAATGATCCGATATTTTTAGAAAAATCAAATTCAGATGCTGTAAAGCCATATATTAATATTGTTGCAGTTAATGACAAAGACTTGGATAACAAAACATATGCTAAAATCGTAGAATTGTATCATTCAAAAGAAGCTCAAAAAGCGTTGCAGGAAGATGTCAAAGATGGAGAGAAACCTGTTAATTTATCTAAAGATGAGATTAAGGCAATAGAAACGTCATTAGCAAAATAAATTATATTGCGTCCTACAAGCAAAGTTCATGCTTATGTTTGTAGGGCGTTATTGTTGGAGAATAAAATTATTTCCAATAGAGAAAGGGATTGTAATCATTTTATAGTGAAATATTATGAAATTGTAATAATTTAGATATTGTAAAATCTAATAAGTTGTAATAATTTTAAGGGGTAATTATAAAATTTGATGATACAGTATATGATTTTTTTGTAATCATAATGTCATCAAACATCAACCTATTATACATAATAAAATCGTATAATGATGTAGTATTCATAAATTCGGATAAAAGAATGTTAGGAAAGTTAAGCAAGAGGAGGATTTTAAAGTGCAAAAAAAAGTAATTGCAGCTATTATTGGGACAAGCGCGATTAGCGCTGTTGCGGCAACTCAAGCAAATGCGGCTACAACTCACACAGTAAAACCGGGTGAATCAGTGTGGGCAATTTCAAATAAGTATGGGATTTCGATTGCTAAATTAAAGTCATTAAACAATTTAACATCTAATCTAATTTTCCCAAACCAAGTACTAAAAGTATCTGGCTCAAGTAATTCTACGAGTAATAGTAGCCGTCCATCAACGAACTCAGGTGGCGGATCATACTACACAGTACAAGCAGGCGACTCATTATCATTAATCGCATCAAAATATGGTACAACTTACCAAAACATTATGCGACTTAATGGTTTAAATAATTTCTTTATTTATCCAGGTCAAAAATTAAAAGTATCAGGTACTGCTAGCTCAAGTAACGCTGCGAGCAATAGTAGCCGTCCATCAACGAACTCAGGCGGTGGATCATACTACACAGTACAAGCAGGTGACTCATTGTCATTAATCGCATCAAAATATGGTACAACTTATCAAAAAATTATGAGCTTAAATGGCTTAAATAATTTCTTTATTTATCCGGGTCAAAAATTGAAAGTAACTGGTAATGCATCTACGAACTCAGGATCTGCAACAACTACGAATAGAGGTTACAATACACCAGTATTCAGTCACCAAAACTTATATACATGGGGTCAATGTACATATCATGTATTTAATCGTCGTGCTGAAATTGGTAAAGGTATTAGTACTTATTGGTGGAATGCTAATAACTGGGATAACGCAGCGGCAGCAGATGGTTACACTATCGACAATAGACCTACTGTAGGTTCTATCGCTCAAACAGATGTAGGTTATTATGGTCATGTTATGTTTGTAGAACGTGTAAATAACGATGGTAGTATTTTAGTTTCAGAAATGAACTATTCAGCTGCACCAGGTATTTTAACTTACAGAACGGTACCAGCTTACCAAGTAAATAATTATAGATATATTCACTAAAGTCTTACGTATATAAATATATAATGAATTCCTATTACATTTCACAAGCTGAAAAGTTGGATTGAATCCTAAACTTTATGGCGGGGCTATCAAAGTCGTGATTGTTGTAATAGGAATTTTTGTATAAGAAAAAGGATTGGTCGAATGAACTTCATGTTCTATGTTCGACCAATCCTTTTCTGAATTAGTATTCATGCTTTACTTTGCGAATGGTTGTAAATAATCTAGCACCGTTTGTTATTAAAGTAACAACTGCCACTGCTTTTTTGAACTTACGTGGTGACTTAATTGAAATGTAAAAGTCTAACACGGTTCCTACAGTGCTTAAACCTAATGAAAGATATACTAATTTTTTATTTTTAGCATGATATTTATAGCCATTGTAGCCGTCGACTATGAAACCTGCGACATTTAGTAAACTTGATAAACGTTGTGATTTGGAACGTTTTGCCATAATAATAATTCCCCCTAGTATCTTCTGTTTATATGAAAAATTGGGTGCGCTGAATTGCTAACGTTTTGCGCTATAACTACTCATATATGATAACATAATTGTACAGTATAATTTGAAAAATTGATTTCACAAAGTTGGGGTGTCAAAGATGATTAAATGTGTCTGTTTAGTTGAAGAAACAGCTGATAAAATATTACTTGTTCAAGTAAGGAATCGCGAAAAGTATTATTTCCCAGGTGGTAAAATAGAAGAAGGGGAATCACGAGTACAAGCGCTGTTAAGAGAAGTAAAAGAAGAATTAAATTTAACATTAACAATGGATGAAATTGAATATATCGGGACAATTGTAGGTCCTGCATATCCACAACAGGATATGTTAACTGAGTTAAATGGATTTCGCGCATTAACCAAAATCGATTGGGAAAACGTAACTATCAATAATGAAATTACGGATATACGCTGGATTGATAAAGATAATGATGCGTTGATTGCGCCTGCTGTCAAAGTTTGGATTGAAACGTATGGTGGTAAACATGACAAATAATGACACCATCATGTTACGACATTATGTCCCACAAGATTATTCGATGTTAGAAGCTTTTCAATTAAGTGAAAGTGATTTGAAGTTTGTTAAAACGCCAGAGGAAAATATTACAGCTGCAATGTCTGATAATGAAAGGTATCCCATCGTTGTAATGGATGGCAGGCAATGTGTGGCCTTTTTTACATTACATCGTGGAAAAGGGGTCGCACCATTTAGCGATAACCAAGATGCAGTATTTTTCAGGTCATTTAGTGTTGATCAACGTTATCGTAATAGAGGAATAGGTAAAGTGGTAATGGAAAAATTGGCGTCATTTATCACTTCAACATTTCAGGATATTAATGAGATTGTGTTAACGGTTAATACTGACAATCCACATGCCATGGCACTTTATCGCCAACAAGGATATCAATATATGGGAGATAGTATGTTCATCGGAAGACCTGTTCATATTATGGCGTTAACTATAAAATAAATTAAATTTAAAAGCATCTTTACTCATCGTCGACCACAACAATTAATGATGAATAAAGGTGCTTTTTGTTATAGATCATCGGACAATTTACTATAGTAAAAAGCGACCTAGTGAACAATTGACATATATCCACAGGTCGCTTAACTTAAGTTATATTGCTAGTTGCGATTAATTGATAGACTCATCATTTTTGCGCTGTCGAGATGGTCTTTTTATTAAAAATGCCGTAATCCAAGCCGTAATCGGAATACTGATTGCAACGGCAATACCGCCTAAAATAATAGAAATAAATTCTTGGGCAAATATTTTCGAGTTTATAATATGACCAAATGAATATTTAAGTTTGAAAAACCAAATAAATAAAGCAAGTTGGCCACCAAAAAAGGCAAGATAAATCGTGTTCGCAGATGTCGCTAAAATTTCTCTACCAACACGCATGCCAGATTGGAATAATTCGTATTGCGTAAGTGTTGGATTCACTTGATGCAATTCATAAATGGGTGAACTAATGGTAATCGTTAAATCTATCACAGCTGCAATAACAGCAAGAATAATAGTGAACACCATAAATTGAACCATATCAATGCCAATATTCATTGAATACACATATGTTTCATCTTGTTGTTCGGTTGAAAAGCCTTGTAGATGACCGAAGTAGACCGATAAATAAATGAGTGTAATCAACAATATTGTTGTAACGATAGTGCTGATAAATGCAGCTTGTGTTTTAACATTGTAACTATTGAGTACGAATAAATTACAAGCGCCAATAATAATGCAGAAAAAGAATGTGACGACATAAATCGGTACGCCAAAAATAATCAACACAATACTAATAATTAAAATAGCGAAATTTAAAAATAGGGTTAAATAAGAGATGAATCCCTTTTTACCTCCGAAAATTATCATCAGAAAGAGGAGCAATACCGCCAATATAAATACAGCATTCATTGTTTCGCCCTCCTTAATGTTTCAAATATTTCCATAAACAATATTGTGATAGGAATTGTAAGTACGATACCTATACCACCTGTTAGTGCGCGCGCAATTTCTAACGACCAATTCATCGAAATAGTATAAGTCACTGTATTGGCATTTTTTAAAAAGATTAAAAACATAGGTAGTGCACCGGATAAATATGAGAATAATAAGATGTTAGTCATTGTTCCCATAATATCTTGGCCTATGTTTCGCCCAGCAAGCGCCCATCTCCTCATTGAAATGTGCGGCGTACGCTGTAAAATTTCATGCATACCACTAGCAATTGTAATTGCAACATCCATAATAGCGCCAAGTGAACCTATTAACACTGAGGCTAGGAAGATATCTTTCGGTGGTAATGATAAAAAGTTCATCGTTTCATATTTAATGCCTTTACCATCTGTCATATATATGATTAATTCTGTTAAACCTATACTCAAAAAAGTTCCGATAATTGTACTGGCTATGGTAATGAGTGTACGCATATGCCAGCCTGTAACGAGCAATAAAGTGAGTATTGTTGAACAGATCATGGCAATGGTCATGAGTAAGAATAAATTAATATTGCTATGTTGAATATGAATGTAAATTGCGATTAATATGGCAATAGAATTCAAGATTAACGATAAAATCGATTGCAGTCCGACTTTGCGACCAACCAATAATACAGTTAATAAGAACAAACCAGTGATGATAACCGTTAAGGTATCACGCTTCTTTTCTATAATATAAGCATCACTCGGCTTGTTAGAAATATGTAATAATACTTTTTCGTGTGTGCGAAATGCCTCAGAATCTGCTTGCGATTTGACGTACTGATGATTAATCGTCGTCGTTTCTCCAGCAAATTGACCATTTAATATTTTGACTTTTAATTGATTTTTATATTTAATATCACGATTATTTTGTGCATCTTTTGTAGGTGTCGAAGAAACATGTTTGACATCTATAATTTGACCAATTGGTTTGTTGTAAAAGTTCTCATTATTGAATGTAAATAAAATAGCACCAATGAATGCGATGCAGAACAAACCTAAAATTATATTAAATGGCTTTGTAAATAAATTTCTATATTTCAAAAACAAAACCCCAATTCTATGAATGAATTAATATGGTGATTATACGCCCTTAATTTTTTATTTTCAAAGATATTACTGCTAAGTGTAAAACGAAAATCATCATTGATAAAGTCGAATTACTTAATGGAATGTAGACGTTTTAGTCATTAATTGCTGAATAAGTGTTAATAAGATACCAATATCACTCTTTGTATAAGGCTCCTTTGTAATAGCACATATCGTTCTTTTTAATTCAGTATGATCTAATTTTATATCTATCCATGATTTAGATTCTGGTAAATGTATATTTTGTGATGAAATGATATAACCTTCTTTTTGACGAAGGAGATACTGCGCAAGTGGTTGGCTACTGATTGTGTATACATCTGATTTAGTAATCTTGCGCAATTGTTTTTTTACAGTTTCGGCAAATGGTGCCAAGCAATAAATATGACTATGCTCAAACTGAATTAATGGTGGGTGTGTCGCCATCGTAATTGGATCGTCTGAAGGCGCATATAAATGATAGTGCTCTTCGAATAAAGGTAGCATATGTAATTGTTTGTGTTTACGTATTTCTGGTGTAAGTTCCGTGAAACCAATGTCTATATTCCCATTTAATACGCTATTTATAATTGTGTCATGTTCTAATAAGCTCGGTATGACATGTGTATCATTTTGTAAATGAAACGTTTGGATAAGTGGTAGTAACATGTGGGATACGTCACTCTCATCATAGCCAATGTAGATACTTTTATTTTTAGTTAATCCATGGCTTTGAAATTGTTCAATCGTGCTATCTAAATGTTCAATAATACGCAGAGCTTCATTAAATAATAATTTCCCTTCAGATGTGAGCGTAATATTGCGTCCTTGCTTTTTAAATAAAGACACATTAAGTTCTTGTTCTAATAATGTAATTTGACGGCTTATCGCTGATTGAGCAATGTTTAGTTCAAGTGCTGTTTCAGAGATATGTTCTCTTTTAGCGACCTCGATAAAATATCTTAATTGTTTAATTTCCATAGCGATATAGGCACCTCCAAAAATGAGTGTTTTGTAACTATTATAGCAATATTATTGATAAATGTTCTATTTTTTAGATGAATATCTTCTATTTTATATATTGAACAGATAAATTTTTTAGATTATAGTAATTATCATTAATAACTAATATCAGAATATTCTAAAAAAGGGGTGTGCATCATGCACAATGAGAAATTAATTAAAGGCTTATATGACTATCGTGAGGAACATGATGCGTGTGGTATTGGTTTTTATGCGAATATGGATAATAAAAGGTCTCACGACATCATTGATAAATCGCTTGAAATGTTGCGACGCTTAGATCATAGGGGCGGGGTCGGCGCAGATGGCATCACTGGTGATGGCGCAGGTATTATGACTGAAATACCTTTTGCATTTTTCAAACAACATGTAACGGACTTTGATATCCCAGGTGAAGGTGAATATGCCGTGGGGTTATTTTTTTCCAAAGAACGCATTTTAGGTTCTGAACATGAAGTAGTTTTTAAAAAATATTTTGAAGGCGAAGGGTTATCAATTCTTGGTTATCGTAATGTACCAGTTAATAAAGATGCCATTGCTAAACATGTAGCAGATACGATGCCAGTCATTCAACAAGTGTTTATTGATATTAGGGACATTGAAGATGTTGAAAAGCGTTTGTTTTTAGCGAGAAAACAATTAGAGTTCTATTCGACACAGTGCGATTTAGAATTGTATTTTACGAGCTTATCACGCAAAACAATTGTATATAAAGGTTGGTTACGATCAGACCAAATTAAAAAACTATATACAGATTTATCGGATGATTTATATCAATCAAAGCTAGGGTTAGTGCATTCGAGATTTAGTACGAATACATTCCCGAGTTGGAAAAGGGCACATCCTAACCGTATGTTAATGCATAATGGTGAGATTAACACGATTAAAGGTAATGTAAACTGGATGCGAGCACGCCAACATAAATTAATCGAAACATTATTTGGCGAGGATCAACATAAAGTGTTTCAAATTGTCGATGAGGATGGTAGTGACTCTGCTATTGTAGATAATGCGCTAGAGTTCTTATCGTTAGCCATGGAGCCAGAAAAGGCAGCGATGCTACTCATACCTGAACCTTGGTTATATAATGAAGCGAATGATGCAAATGTACGTGCGTTTTATGAATTTTATAGTTATTTAATGGAACCGTGGGATGGTCCTACAATGATTTCGTTCTGTAACGGTGACAAACTTGGCGCGCTTACAGATAGAAATGGATTACGTCCAGGTCGTTATACGATTACTAAAGATAACTTTATTGTCTTTTCATCTGAAGTGGGTGTTGTGGACGTACCTGAAAGTAATGTTGCTTTTAAAGGTCAATTGAATCCTGGAAAGTTATTGCTTGTTGATTTTAAACAGAATAAAGTCATTGAAAATAATGATTTAAAAGGTGCGATTGCTGGAGAATTACCATATAAAGCGTGGATTGATAACCATAAAGTTGACTTTGATTTTGAAAATATACAATATCAAGATTCGCAATGGAAAGATGAGACGTTATTTAAATTACAACGTCAGTTTGCATACACGAAAGAAGAGATTCATAAGTATATTCAGGAACTTGTAGAAGGTAAGAAGGATCCTATCGGTGCAATGGGATATGATGCGCCAATTGCAGTGTTGAACGAGCGACCAGAATCACTATTTAATTACTTTAAACAGCTGTTTGCACAAGTTACGAATCCACCAATTGATGCGTATCGTGAAAAAATCGTAACGAGTGAACTTTCTTATTTAGGTGGCGAAGGTAACTTACTAGCACCTGACGAAACGGTTTTAGATCGTATTCAATTGAAAAGGCCGGTATTGAATGAATCACACATAGCAGCGATTGATCAGGAACATTTTAAATTAACTTATTTATCAACGGTATATGAAGGGGATTTGGAAGATGCGTTAGAAGCATTAGGCCGAGAAGCAGTGAATGCTGTAAAGCAAGGCGCTCAAATTCTAGTGTTAGATGACAGTGGATTAGTTGATAGCAATGGCTTTGCAATGCCGATGTTACTCGCAATAAGTCATGTGCATCAATTACTTATTAAAGCAGATTTACGTATGTCTACAAGTTTAGTCGCTAAATCTGGTGAGACACGAGAAGTGCATCATGTTGCTTGTTTACTCGCATATGGCGCGAATGCAATTGTGCCATACCTAGCGCAACGTACAGTTGAACAACTGACATTGACAGAAGGGTTACAAGGCACCGTTGTCGATAATGTTAAGACATATACGGATGTATTGTCCGAAGGTGTCATTAAAGTAATGGCTAAGATGGGAATTTCGACAGTGCAAAGTTATCAAGGTGCACAAATATTTGAAGCGATTGGCTTGTCTCATGATGTGATTGATCGTTATTTTACTGGGACACAGTCTAAGTTATCGGGTATTTCGATTGATCAAATTGATGCTGAAAATAAAGCACGTCAACAAAGTGATGATAATTATCTTGCATCAGGTAGTACATTCCAATGGAGACAACAAGGTCAACATCATGCTTTTAATCCGGAATCTATTTTCTTATTGCAGCACGCATGTAAAGAAAATGACTATGCGCAATTTAAAGCATACTCTGAAGCGGTGAACAAAAATAGAACAGATCACATTAGACATTTACTTGAATTTAAAGCATGTACACCGATTGACATCGACCAAGTTGAACCGGTAAGTGACATTGTCAAACGCTTTAATACAGGGGCGATGAGTTATGGATCGATTTCAGCGGAAGCACATGAAACGTTAGCACAAGCCATGAACCAATTAGGTGGAAAGAGTAATAGTGGTGAAGGTGGCGAAGATGCAAAACGTTATGAAGTACAAGTTGATGGAAGCAACAAAGTAAGTGCGATTAAACAAGTTGCTTCTGGACGTTTTGGTGTAACTAGTGATTATTTACAACATGCCAAAGAAATTCAAATTAAAGTTGCGCAAGGTGCAAAGCCTGGTGAAGGTGGTCAATTACCTGGTACTAAGGTATATCCGTGGATTGCGAAGACAAGAGGGTCAACGCCAGGTATCGGTCTGATTTCACCACCGCCACATCATGATATTTATTCAATAGAAGATTTAGCGCAACTGATACATGATTTGAAAAATGCGAATAAAGATGCAGATATCGCGGTAAAATTAGTTTCGAAAACAGGTGTTGGTACCATTGCATCTGGGGTGGCAAAAGCATTTGCAGATAAAATTGTCATCAGTGGTTACGATGGTGGTACAGGGGCTTCACCTAAAACGAGTATTCAGCATGCCGGTGTTCCTTGGGAGATTGGTTTAGCAGAAACACATCAAACATTAAAACTAAATGACTTAAGAAGTCGTGTTAAGTTAGAAACAGACGGTAAGTTATTAACTGGTAAAGATGTAGCGTACGCATGTGCGCTTGGAGCGGAAGAATTTGGATTTGCAACTGCACCATTAGTGGTGTTGGGCTGTATTATGATGCGTGTATGCCATAAAGATACATGTCCAGTAGGAGTTGCAACTCAAAACAAAGATTTACGTGCTTTATATAGAGGTAAAGCACATCATGTTGTTAATTTTATGCATTTTATTGCACAAGAATTAAGAGAAATTTTAGCATCTTTAGGTTTGAAACGTGTAGAAGACTTAGTTGGAAGAACTGATTTATTACAACGATCATCAACATTAAAAGTGAATAGCAAAGCGGCTAGTATTGATGTTGAAAAACTGTTATGTCCTTTCGATGGGCCAAACACAAAAGAAATTCAACAAAATCATAATCTTGAGCATGGATTTGATTTAACAAATTTATATGAAGTAACGAAGCCGTATATTGCTGAAGGGCGTCGCTATACAGGTAGCTTTACAGTAAATAATGAACAACGTGATGTAGGAGTTATTACAGGTAGTGAGATTTCGAAACAATATGGAGAAGCAGGACTTCCTGAAAATACAATTAATGTTTATACGAATGGTCATGCTGGTCAAAGTCTTGCAGCATATGCACCGAAAGGCTTAATGATTCATCATACTGGAGATGCGAATGACTATGTTGGTAAAGGATTATCTGGTGGTACGGTCATTGTCAAAGCACCTTTTGAAGAACGACAAAATGAAATTATTGCTGGTAACGTCTCATTCTATGGTGCGACAGGTGGTAAGGCATTTATTAACGGTAGTGCAGGAGAAAGATTCTGTATTAGAAATAGTGGTGTAGATGTTGTCGTTGAAGGTATCGGTGACCATGGATTAGAGTACATGACTGGTGGACATGTCATTAATTTAGGTGATGTAGGTAAGAACTTCGGTCAAGGTATGAGTGGTGGTATTGCTTACGTTATCCCGTCTGATGTAGAAGCTTTTGTTGAAAATAATCAACTAGATACGCTTTCGTTTACAAAGATTAAACACCAAGAAGAAAAAGCATTCATTAAGCAAATGCTGGAAGAACATGTGTCACACACGAATAGTACGAGAGCGATTCATGTGTTAAAACATTTTGATCGCATTGAAGATGTCGTCGTTAAAGTTATTCCTAAAGATTATCAATTAATGATGCAAAAAATTCATTTGCACAAATCATTACATGACAATGAAGATGAAGCGATGTTAGCTGCATTTTACGATGACAGTAAAACAATCGACGCTAAACATAAACCAGCCGTTGTGTATTAAGGAAAGGGGGAGATACGATGGGTGAATTTAAAGGATTTATGAAGTATGACAAACAGTACTTAGGTGAATTATCACTGGTAGACCGTTTGAAGCATCATAAAGCATATCAACAACGATTTACTAAAGAAGATGCCTCTATCCAAGGTGCACGATGTATGGATTGTGGAACGCCGTTTTGTCAAACCGGACAACAGTATGGTAGGGAAACAATAGGTTGTCCAATTGGAAACTACATTCCTGAATGGAACGACTTAGTGTATCATCAAGATTTTAAAACTGCTTATGAACGCTTAAGCGAAACAAATAACTTTCCTGACTTTACAGGGCGTGTATGTCCTGCACCATGCGAAAGTGCTTGTGTGATGAAGATTAATAGAGAATCGATTGCGATTAAAGGTATTGAACGCACAATTATTGATGAAGCTTTTGAAAATGGTTGGGTAGCGCCGAAAGTTCCGAGTCGCCGTAGAGATGAAAAAGTGGCAATCGTTGGAAGCGGTCCAGCAGGATTAGCTGCTGCTGAAGAACTTAATCTACTAGGATATCAAGTAACTATTTATGAACGTGCTAGAGAATCAGGCGGTTTATTAATGTATGGTATTCCGAATATGAAACTTGATAAAGATGTGGTTCGACGTCGTATTAAGTTAATGGAAGAAGCGGGCATTACTTTCATTAATGGTGTTGAAGTAGGCGTTGATATTGATAAAGCAACGTTAGAATCTGAGTATGATGCCATTATATTATGTACTGGTGCACAAAAAGGTAGAGATTTACCTTTAGAAGGACGCATGGGTGATGGTATACATTTCGCTATGGATTATTTAACTGAACAAACGCAGTTGTTAAATGGAGAAATTGATGATATAACAATAACTGCAAAAGATAAGAATGTCATTATCATTGGTGCTGGTGATACAGGGGCAGACTGTGTAGCGACAGCATTAAGAGAAAATTGTAAATCGATTGTTCAATTTAATAAATATACGAAATTGCCAGAAGCAATTACATTTACAGAAAATGCATCATGGCCTTTAGCAATGCCGGTGTTTAAAATGGACTATGCGCACCAAGAGTACGAAGCTAAGTTTGGTAAGGAACCACGTGCATATGGTGTTCAAACAATGCGTTACGATGTTGACGATAAAGGACACATACGTGGTTTGTATACTCAAATTTTAGAGCAAGGCGAAAATGGTATGGTCATGAAAGAAGGACCTGAAAGATTTTGGCCTGCTGACCTTGTATTATTATCAATCGGCTTCGAAGGTACAGAACCAACAGTACCGAATGCTTTTAACATTAAAACGGATAGAAATCGAATCGTGGCGGATGATACAAACTATCAAACTAATAATGAAAAGGTATTTGCTGCTGGAGATGCTAGACGTGGTCAAAGTTTAGTTGTATGGGCGATTAAAGAAGGTAGAGGCGTAGCGAAAGCAGTAGATCAGTATTTAGCGAGTAAAGTTTGTGTATAATCTTTGTATGGAAATGGTGGTTACGTTGACGTTGTGGCATGCTGAATCGAGTTTGAAATAATCTAGTATCTATCAACGTCACATGCCATCTTTGTAACCTAAAAACAAAGGTTTGTAAGACAACAAATCGATTAATTATAAGTAGTGATTTTTTACATTCGTTTATAGGTCAACTGTAGTGGAAGACAATGATTTGTGGTAATCATGTAATGCTTAAAAACAATATTGACTTTTACAGAACGTTCATATATGATAAATATTGTGTTTAGGAGGAATACCCAAGTCCGGCTGAAGGGATCGGTCTTGAAAACCGACAGGGGCTTAACGGCTCGCGGGGGTTCGAATCCCTCTTCCTCCGCCATCAATATTTATATTAAATACTATATATAATGAAGGTAAGTGCTCAAATTTTGAGTATTTGCCTTTTTTATTTGTCTTTGAATGGCTCGTTTTTTTAGCTATAGAAATGATAGGGCATTGAGATTGGAAGGGCATTTGGCTTGTGCAATATACATAGCTAAATGTCTTTTTTGTTTTGTGAAATATGATGGATGGCTTGTGTGGGCAAGTTTGCTATTTATAGATATGCATTTTTCAATTTAGGAGTTGGCCATGCATCTACACTTTATAATGGTGAGAGCGTGGTGAGGTATTGTTAATCACGCAATTGTAGCGAGGAGTTATTGCTACATATGTCGTTATGGCTCATTGATTTTCTGAAATGGCTACCCCAGATAATTGTGACAAAATAAAAAATATTTGTTGAAAGCCTTTACATAACTTGTCTAGACAAGTTATACTCGTTTTAAGACATTAAGGGAGTGAAATATATGGCTGTAAAAAGAGAAGATGTAAAAGCCATTGTAAGCGCTATTGGGGGAAAAGAAAATCTTGAAGCTGCAACGCATTGTGTAACACGATTACGTTTAGTGCTTAAAGATGAAAGCAAAGTTGATAAAGACGCATTAAGTAATAACGCGTTGGTCAAGGGGCAGTTCAAAGCAGACCATCAATATCAAATTGTCATTGGTCCAGGAACAGTCGATGAAGTGTATAAGCAGTTTATTGATGAAACAGGTGCTCAAGAAGCTTCGAAAGATGAAGCGAAACAAGCAGCTGCGCAAAAAGGGGATCCAGTACAACGTTTGATCAAATTGTTAGGGGATATTTTTATACCAATATTACCTGCGATTGTGACAGCTGGTTTGTTAATGGGGATCAATAATTTACTTACAATGAAAGGTTTATTTGGTCCAAAAGCACTTATTGAGATGTATCCGCAAATTGCTGATATTTCAAACATCATTAATGTGATTGCGAGTACGGCATTTATTTTCTTACCAGCATTAATTGGTTGGAGTAGTATGCGTGTATTTGGTGGTAGTCCGATTCTAGGCATAGTCTTAGGTTTGATTTTAATGCATCCGCAATTAGTATCTCAGTATGATTTGGCAAAAGGGAATATTCCGACATGGAACTTATTTGGCTTAGAGATTAAGCAGTTGAATTACCAAGGTCAAGTGTTGCCAGTTTTAATTGCAGCTTATGTTCTAGCTAAAATTGAAAAAGGATTAAATAAAGTCGTTCACGATTCGATAAAAATGTTGGTCGTTGGCCCCGTAGCGCTTTTAGTTACTGGATTTTTAGCATTTATTATCATTGGACCAGTTGCATTATTGATTGGTACAGGAATTACATCTGGTGTTACATTTATATTCCAACATGCAGGATGGCTTGGCGGAGCAATATATGGATTGTTATATGCACCACTTGTAATTACAGGACTACACCATATGTTTTTAGCAGTAGATTTCCAATTGATGGGTAGCAGCTTAGGTGGTACGTATTTATGGCCAATTGTTGCGATTTCCAATATTTGTCAGGGCTCTGCAGCATTTGGAGCATGGTTTGTCTATAAACGTCGTAAAATGGTTAAAGAAGAAGGCTTGGCATTAACATCTTGTATTTCTGGTATGTTAGGTGTTACTGAACCAGCTATGTTTGGTGTGAACTTACCTCTGAAATATCCATTTATCGCTGCGATATCAACGTCTTGTGTATTGGGGGCAATCGTTGGTATGAATAACGTACTTGGAAAAGTTGGTGTTGGTGGCGTGCCAGCATTCATTTCAATTCAAAAAGAATTTTGGCTAGTATATCTTATTGTGACAGCTATTGCTATTGTTGTACCATGTATACTAACAATTGTGATGTCTCATTTTAGTAAACAAAAAGCGAAAGAAATTGTTGAAGATTAATAAAATAAAAAAGGGGCGTTCGTTATTTGGACGTCCTTTATTACGTTATAAGGTGGTAATTGTGTGTCGAAAGAAATAGATTGGAGAAAATCCGTTGTATATCAAATTTATCCTAAGTCGTTTAATGATACGACGGGGAATGGTATAGGAGATATCAACGGAATTATAGAAAAATTGGATTATATCAAGTTATTGGGTGTTGATTATATTTGGTTAACACCAGTGTATGAATCACCGATGAATGATAATGGCTATGATATCAGCAATTATTTAGAAATCAATGAAGACTTTGGAACGATGGATGATTTTGAAAAGTTAATCAAAGTTGCTCATCAAAAAGACTTGAAAGTGATGTTAGATATTGTCATTAATCATACGTCGACGGAGCATGAATGGTTTAAAGAAGCCCGTAAATCTAAAGATAACCCTTATAGAGATTATTACTTTTTCAGATCATCTGAAGACGGGCCGCCAACAAATTGGCATTCTAAATTCGGTGGTAATGCATGGAAGTATGATTCTGAGACAGATGAATATTATTTACATTTATTTGATGTCAGTCAAGCTGATTTAAATTGGGATAATCCGGAAGTACGTCAATCGTTATATCGCATAGTCAATCATTGGATAGACTTCGGCGTTGATGGTTTTCGATTTGATGTCATTAACTTAATTTCTAAAGGTGAATTTAAGGACTCTGACAAAATAGGTAAAGAATTTTATACGGATGGTCCTAGAGTGCATGAGTTTCTGCATGAATTAAATCGTCAAACGTTTGGTAACACTGACATGATGACTGTAGGAGAAATGTCTTCGACGACGATTGAAAATTGTATTAAGTATACACAGCCAGAACGTCAAGAATTGAATAGTGTTTTTAATTTTCATCATCTAAAGGTTGATTATGTTGATGGTGAAAAGTGGACAAATGCGAAGCTTGATTTCCATAAGTTAAAGGAAATTCTGATGCAATGGCAACGAGGTATTTATGACGGTGGCGGATGGAACGCGATTTTCTGGTGTAATCATGATCAGCCACGGGTAGTGTCTAGATTTGGTGATGATACGTCGGAAGAAATGAGGATACAAAGTGCTAAAATGTTAGCTATCGCACTGCATATGTTGCAAGGGACGCCATATATTTACCAAGGGGAAGAAATTGGTATGACGGACCCACATTTTACATCAATAGCACAATATCGCGATGTTGAATCGATTAATGCCTACCATCAGTTGTTAAGTGAAGGGCATGCTGAAGCGGATGTATTAGCGATTTTAGGACAGAAGTCACGAGACAATTCGAGAACGCCTATGCAATGGAGTGATGATGTTAATGCTGGATTTACAGCTGGTAAGCCTTGGATTGATATTTCGGAAAATTATCATCAGGTCAACGTTAGACAAGCACTTCAGAATAAAGAGTCTATTTTCTATACGTATCAAAAATTAATACAATTAAGACATACGCATGATATTATTACGTATGGAGACATTGTGCCACGTTTTATGGATCATGATCATTTATTTGTTTATGAACGTCATTATAAGAATCAACAATGGCTAGTAATTGCGAATTTCTCAGCATCGACTGTTGATTTGCCAGAAGGATTGGCTAGAGAAGGTTGTGTTGTGATTCAAACAGGCACAGTGGAAAATAATACGATAAGCGGGTTTGGTGCAATTGTAATCGAAACAAACGCGTAAAATAAATTGAGTGGATGCGTTTATATGGCGAAACAAAAAAAGTTTATGAAGATTTATGAGGCGTTGAAAGAAGATATATTAAACGGGCAGATTCAATATGGTGAACAAATTCCGTCTGAACATGATTTGGTGCAATTGTACCAGTCATCTCGAGAGACCGTGCGTAAGGCATTAGATTTGTTGGCATTAGACGGCATGATTCAAAAGATTCATGGTAAAGGGTCACTTGTCATTTATCAGGAGGTTACAGAGTTTCCATTTTCTGAACTTGTTAGTTTTAAAGAAATGCAAGAAGAAATGGGCGTCGCATATTTAACTGAAGTTGTTGTGAATGAGGTTGTTGAAGCGCATGAAGTTCCAGAAGTTCAACATGCTTTAAACATCAATTCTAGTGAATCACTCATTCATATTGTTAGAACTCGTCGGCTTAACCAACATGTGAAGATTGTTGATGAAGATTATTTTCTAAAGTCGATTGTTTCAGATATAGGTAATGATGTTGCGAGTGATTCTATTTATGATTATTTGGAAAAGGTATTAAATCTTAATATTAGTTATTCAAGTAAGTCTATTACTTTTGAACCGTTTGATGAACAAGCATATCAATTGTTTGGTGATGTATCGGTGGCTAATTCAGCAACAGTTCGAAGTATTGTGTATTTAGAAAATACAATGCCGTTTCAATATAATATTTCAAAACATCTTGCAAATGAATTTAAATTTAATGACTTCTCAAGACGTCGTACAAAGTAAACAATGATATAAATGATTTATACTTGCAATTAACTATTAAAATATAGTAATATATATCTTGCCGTGCTAGGTGGGGAGGTAGCGGTTCCCTGTACTCGAAATCCGCTTTATGCGAGACTTAATTCCTTTGTTGAGGACGTATTTTTGTGAAGTCTGCCCGAAGCACGTAGTGTTTGAAGATTTCGGTCCTATGCAATATGAACCCATGAACCATGTCAGGTCCTGACGGAAGCAGCATTAAGTGGATCATCATATGTGCCGTAGGGTAGCCGAGATTTAGCTAACGACTTTGGTTACGTTCGTGAATTACGTTCGATGCTTAGGTGCACGGTTTTTTATTTTTTAAATATTAAACCGATTATTAAGAGTTGAAAATATATATTTATTTATAGAAGCTACTTTCTTGAAGACAATTCAGCGTATTATACGTGGAACATGTTTGTGGGAAGTAGCTTTTTTATATGTGAAGTTTGATTCAAGTGAACTCGATGTGCAGTTTGAATGATTTTTGTGTCAATGAAAAGTAAGAAGTTATAATTTGATGATAAAGAAATGATGGTGAAATGAGGGGGAGTATCTTACAATAGAATTATTAATGAGATACGTTATGATTATTGACAATCAAATGCCTACGGAGGACATATGCAAATATATTTAAGTACTTTAACAGAGTTAGATTATGATAAATCTTTAAATAGTATTGAAGAAAGTTTTGATGATAATCCTGAAACGAGTTGGCAAGCACGTGCGAAAGTAAAACATTTAAGAAAATCTCCTTGCTATAATTTTGAATTAGAAGTAATAGCGAAAAATGAAAATAACGATGTCGTTGGACACGTTTTATTAATTGAAGTAGAAATTAATAGTGATGATAAGACGTATTATGGTTTGGCGATTGCCTCTTTATCAGTTCATCCTGAATTACGTGGACAAAAATTAGGTCGTGGCTTGGTTCAAGCAGTAGAAGAGCGTGCCAAAGCACAAGAGTATAGTACGGTTGTTGTAGACCATTGTTTTGACTACTTTGAAAAGTTGGGTTATCAAAATGCTGCTGAGCATGACATTAAATTAGAATCTGGTGATGCACCGTTACTTGTAAAATATTTATGGGATAATTTGACGGATGCACCACACGGAATCGTAAAATTTCCAGAACATTTTTATTAATTGTTCAATTAAGAAGTAAAGGTATTATCATGCTATAATGAGAGGTAATTGTTTATGGAGGTGCTAACTTGAATTATCAAGCCTTATATCGTATGTACAGACCCCAAAGTTTCGAGGATGTCGTCGGACAAGAACATGTCACGAAGACATTGCGCAATGCGATTTCGAAAGAAAAACAGTCGCATGCTTATATTTTTAGTGGTCCGAGAGGTACGGGGAAAACGAGTATTGCCAAAGTGTTTGCTAAAGCAATCAACTGTCTAAATAGCACTGATGGAGAACCTTGTAATGAATGTCATATTTGTAAAGGCATTACGCAGGGGACTAATTCAGATGTGATAGAAATTGATGCTGCTAGTAATAATGGCGTTGATGAAATAAGAAATATTAGAGACAAAGTTAAATATGCACCAAGTGAATCGAAATATAAAGTTTATATTATAGATGAGGTGCACATGCTAACAACAGGTGCTTTTAATGCCCTTTTAAAGACGTTAGAAGAACCTCCAGCACACGCTATTTTTATATTGGCAACGACAGAACCACATAAAATCCCTCCAACAATCATTTCTAGGGCACAACGTTTTGATTTTAAAGCAATTAGCCTAGATCAAATTGTTGAACGTTTAAAATTTGTAGCAGATGCACAACAAATTGAATGTGAAGATGAAGCCTTGGCATTTATCGCTAAAGCGTCTGAAGGGGGTATGCGTGATGCATTAAGTATTATGGATCAGGCTATTGCTTTCGGCGATGGCACATTGACATTACAAGATGCCCTAAATGTCACAGGTAGCGTACATGATGAAGCGTTGGATCACTTGTTTGATGATATTGTACAAGGTGACGTACAAGCATCTTTTAAAAAATACCATCAGTTTATAACAGAGGGTAAAGAAGTGAATCGCCTAATAAATGATATGATTTATTTTGTCAGAGATACGATTATGAATAAAACATCTGAGAAAGATACTGAGTATCGAGCACTGATGAACTTAGAATTAGATATGTTATATCAAATGATTGATCTTATTAATGATACATTAGTGTCGATTCGTTTTAGTGTGAATCAAAACGTTCATTTTGAAGTGTTGTTAGTAAAATTAGCTGAGCAGATTAAGGGTCAACCACAAGTGATTGCGAATGTAGCTGAACCAGCACAAATTGCTTCATCGCCAAACACAGATGTATTGTTGCAACGTATGGAACAGTTAGAGCAAGAACTAAAAACACTAAAAGCACAAGGAGTGAGTGTCGCTCCTGCTCAAAAATCTTCGAAAAAGCCTGCGAGAGGCATACAAAAATCTAAAAATGCATTTTCAATGCAACAAATTGCAAAAGTGCTAGATAAAGCGAATAAGGCAGATATCAAATTGTTGAAAGATCATTGGCAAGAAGTGATTGATCATGCCAAAAACAATGATAAAAAATCACTCGTTAGTTTATTGCAAAATTCGGAACCTGTGGCGGCAAGTGAAGATCACGTACTTGTGAAATTTGAGGAAGAGATCCATTGTGAAATCGTCAATAAAGACGACGAGAAACGTAGTAGTATAGAAAGTGTTGTATGTAATATCGTTAATAAAAACGTTAAAGTTGTTGGTGTACCATCAGATCAATGGCAAAGAGTTCGAACGGAGTATTTACAAAATCGTAAAAACGAAGGCGATGATATGCCAAAGCAACAAGCACAACAAACAGATATTGCTCAAAAAGCAAAAGATCTTTTCGGTGAAGAAACTGTACATGTGATAGATGAAGAGTGATACATGACAAGCGATATAATCGTATGTATAATGAAAGAAACATCATTTTATTGATAAATATTTATTGATTTTCAAGGAGGAAATGGAATATGCGCGGTGGCGGAAACATGCAACAAATGATGAAACAAATGCAAAAAATGCAAAAGAAAATGGCTCAAGAACAAGAAAAACTTAAAGAAGAGCGTATTGTAGGAACAGCTGGCGGTGGCATGGTTGCAGTTACTGTAACTGGTCATAAAGAAGTTGTCGACGTTGAAATCAAAGAAGAAGCTGTAGACCCAGATGATATTGAAATGCTACAAGACTTAGTGTTAGCAGCTACTAATGAAGCGATGAATAAAGCTGATGAGCTTACTCAAGAACGTTTAGGTAAACATACTCAAGGCTTAAACATCCCTGGAATGTGATCATAGATGCATTATCCAGAACCTATATCAAAGCTTATTGATAGCTTTATGAAATTGCCAGGCATTGGTCCAAAGACAGCCCAACGTCTGGCTTTTCATACCTTAGATATGAAAGAAGACGATGTTGTTCAGTTTGCCAAAGCATTAGTAGATGTTAAGAGAGAATTAACATATTGTAGCGTATGTGGTCACATTACTGAAAATGATCCATGTTATATTTGTGAAGATAAACAAAGAGATCGTTCAGTTATTTGTGTTGTGGAAGATGACAAAGATGTCATAGCTATGGAAAAAATGAGAGAATACAAAGGTTTATATCACGTTTTACATGGGTCTATTTCACCTATGGATGGCATTGGACCAGAAGATATTAATATTCCTTCATTGATTGAACGCTTGAAAAGCGATGAAGTTAGCGAATTAATCTTAGCTATGAACCCGAACTTAGAGGGGGAATCTACAGCCATGTATATTTCTAGATTAGTTAAGCCTATAGGTATCAAAGTGACGAGATTAGCACAAGGGTTATCGGTAGGTGGCGATTTAGAGTATGCTGACGAAGTAACATTATCTAAAGCAATCGCAGGTAGAACAGAAATGTAATGTCTTCTATTAAACATTTTTGAATTTAATACTATAGTAAGAAAAGTCACAGTGTAATCATTGTGGCTTTTTTTATGGTGTGGTGTGATGTACTACTTTATTTGCGGTGTGGTGGTGGTATGGTTTACCTAGTTTTACTGAGGGATGGGTAATCTTTAGGAAGCAAGCCGTTGGTTGTGATTTGTTACTTCTAATAGTAATGATGTGAATTGGATTATCGAATTAGATTTACGGTTATGGTGTGTTGGTGCTATTAATTTGATAAATGCGGTTGATGGTTAATGACTATGCAAATGAAATTCTTTTGTAATTGAAATGATAGATGCTGGCTTAGTAGTTGTACTTCTTTGGTCTAAAGCTTATTAAATCAGCCTGTATAGCGGTGTTTTGAGAGATTATTTAAAACTTGTAAATTTATTTTTAATTTCTGGTAAAAAAATAACGTTCTGTTTTGCGGTTTTTTTGATTGATATGGTTAGAGGAAAATCTGTTTCTTGTTCTAAAAAACGTACTATTTATAAGTGGGGGGGGTTAAGTTCGATTTTTAGGATAAGGGCGTTCAGAACAGATGGCAAAGGTGTAATTTTTACTGTTGTTAAGCAGTTTGAAAGCCTGTATAGTATTTATTTGTTGAGGCAAACAAAACAACTCAACTTAAGAAATAACTTGAATTACTAACGAAAATTAATTTTAAAAAGTTGTTGACTTAAATGTTAATAAAATGTATAATTAATTCTTGTCGGTAAGAAAAATGAACATTGAAAACTGAATGACAATATGTCAACGTTAATTCCAAAAA
>OBXL01000104.1_pt1 | contig 49741 bp, 36 predicted proteins | sample 1476591 | NCBI WGS metagenome assembly OBXL01 (sample SAMEA2580155, study PRJEB22360) | human gut metagenome | biome: human gut; feature: human-associated habitat; material: faeces | place: Denmark | collected 2008/2010 | reverse complement strand
ATTGTTCATACAAGATACTAAGAGCGAACAGAAAGCGACTGAAATTTAGGAAACCCACAAGAAATCCTGATTTCTTAGGAGGTTTGTCTAATTTCCTAGCTTTCCACTCGTGTTCAATTTCTCGAACACTCTTTGTTCCTTTCTATTTTATATTTGTTACGATACGAAGTAAAACTATATCTTATATTCACTTCACTTATTTTAGCGAAAAACAGAGGCTGGTTTGCAACCTCTGGATTTCTTTTTATCATTTACTAGCTAAGCTCAACACCTTACCGAACTGAGCACGCCCTAACCTCTTGGTGAAAAAGAGAAATCTTCCTATTTTCACTGTGAGGTTTTAATGGACTTTACATCTTATTTTTCAGTAAACTCTCCGTCTACGACATCGTCGCCTGGGTTATCTGCTGTTTGTGCACCTTCTGCTCCTGCTTGAGCTTGTTGTGCTGCTGCAGCTTGTTCGTAAAGTTTAACTGCAAGAGCTTGCGCTTTTTCGTTAAGAGCTTCCAATTTAGCCTTCATGTCATCAAGATTGCCTGATTCTTGAGCTTTCTTAAGGTCATCAAGAGCTGATTGAGCAGCATCACGTTCTGTGTCGAAGCCTTTACCTTCTGTTTCTTTGATTGTTTTTTCAGTCGCAAAGATAGCTTGGTCAACTTCGTTACGAAGATCTACTTCTTCTTTACGTTTTGCATCTGCTTCAGCATTTGCTTCAGCATCTTTCATCATCTTTTCAATTTCTTCGTCTGTCAAACCAGAGTTAGATTGGATGACAATTGTTTGTTCTTTTTGAGTTCCAAGGTCTTTAGCTTTAACAGATACGATACCGTTCTTATCAATATCGAAAGTAACTTCGATTTGTGGGATACCACGAGGTGCAGCTGGGATATCAGTCAATTGGAAGCGTCCAAGAGTCTTGTTATCCGCTGCCATTGGGCGTTCACCTTGAAGAACGTGGATGTCAACGGCTGGTTGATTGTCTGCTGCAGTTGAGAAGACTTGTGATTTAGATGTTGGAATAGTAGTGTTGCGGTCAATAAGTTTTGTGAACACTCCACCCATTGTTTCGATACCAAGTGACAATGGAGTTACGTCAAGAAGGACAACGTCTTTGACATCACCAGTAATAACACCACCTTGGATAGCAGCACCCATGGCAACTACTTCATCAGGGTTAACTGATTTGTTTGGTTCTTTACCAGTTTCAGCTTTAACAGCTTCTACAACGGCAGGGATACGAGTTGAACCACCGACAAGGATAACTTCGTCAATATCTGACAAGCTCAAACCTGCATCTGAAAGGGCTTGACGAACTGGAGTTTTCGTACGTTCTACAAGGTCACGAGTCAAATCATCGAATTTCGCACGAGTCAATGTCATTTCCAAGTGAAGAGGTCCAGCCTCACCAGCAGTGATGAATGGCAAGCTGATTTGTGTTGAAGTAACACCAGAAAGGTCTTTCTTAGCTTTTTCAGCTGCGTCTTTCAAACGTTGAAGAGCCATCTTGTCTGTTGACAAGTCGATACCATTTTCTTTCTTGAATTCTTCAACCATGTGGTCGATGATTTTTTGGTCAAAGTCGTCACCACCGAGTTTGTTATCCCCTGCAGTTGCCAATACGTCAAAGACACCATCACCTAATTCAAGGATAGATACGTCGAATGTACCACCACCAAGGTCGAATACCAAGATTTTTTCTTCTTTATCAGTCTTATCCAAACCGTAAGCAAGGGCTGCTGCTGTTGGTTCGTTGACGATACGTTCTACTTCAAGACCAGCGATTTTACCAGCGTCTTTTGTTGCTTGACGTTGTGCATCGTTGAAGTAAGCAGGAACTGTGATAACTGCTTTAGTTACTTTTTCACCAAGATAATCTTCAGCATAACCTTTCAAGTATTGAAGAATCATAGCTGAAATTTCTTGTGGTGTGTATTCTTTACCGTTTGCAGAAACTTTTTCAGAAGTACCCATCTTAGATTTGATAGAGATGATTGTATCTGGATTTGTTACTGCTTGACGTTTTGCAGCGTCACCAACGATGATTTCACCGTTTTTGAATGACACAACAGATGGAGTTGTGCGGTTACCTTCTGGGTTTGCGATAATTTTTGATTCAGTTCCTTCAAGAACTGCTACTGCTGAGTTTGTTGTACCTAAGTCAATACCAATGATTTTAGACATATGTTTTTCCCCTTTTTACTTTAATTTCTATTTTGCTTTTTTATCTTTCATTCATAGTTTTCTGTCATTTCGGACAAGTTTTCAATTAATTATATACAACTACCATAGCTGGGCGTAAGACGCGTTCGTGGAGTTTATACCCTTTTTGGAAAACTTGTGCAATCGTGTCTGCTGGATGTTCATCATCTGCAGGCATTGTTTGAATAGCCATGTGGAAGTTATGATCGAAATCACCATCTGCTGGAATTTCTTCAATTCCTTCCTCTTTAAGAGCATGCACTAAACTTTCTTGCACCATTTCCAAACCTTTTTTGACATCATCAGTCAAGCCCTCAACGGCAAGAGCACGTTCAAGGTTATCAAGTGATGGCAAAATCGCTTTTGCCAAATCTTGGCTACGATACTTTTGCAATTGTTGACGTTCTTCATTTGCACGTCGCTGAATGTTTTGCATTTCTGCATGGGCACGAAGGTATTTGTTTTCAAATTCTTCGGCACGCGCTTGGGCTTCTTCAAGTTCAGAAGGTTCGCTTACTTCCTCTACAACTTCTTCAGTTGTCTCCGTAGCTTCCTCTTCTTTCACTTCTTCTTTTTTAATATCTTCAGTCAAGGCATACACCTCTTTCTATACTTTTTAAATGTTATATCTTAGCTAACTTCATAATGGTTACTATTGAGGTAACGGTAATAATCCGTCAACTTCATAACCAAAACTCTACTAATAACATTGACCAAACTAACCATGCGACGATAATCCATTTCAACTGGGCCAATCACATGCATGAGTGCCATCCCACGATAAGGAATCAGGAATTTATGACTCATAACTGTGACATTTTCAAGCGCTTCTTCAGTTGATTCTGCAACCGAAATCTTGGTCACTTCATCATCGGAGATAGCTGATCGAAGCTCAAGTGCCACATGTTGTGGATTGTCCAAAAATTGATAGGTTTTTAAGTCGGCATAAGTCAGTGATGCAACCTTACCTTCGATGAAAATCAATTCCTTAAAAAGTTGTGAAAAGATATAATCAAACAAATCTAGAACATTATCTGTTATTTTGAAATACTTTTGCACAATCTGAGGAATCTCAGTTCTCAATCGGTAATGGATATCTAAGACAGTGTTTCCCAAAAAACGTTCTTGAACAAGCTTATGAAGAATTTCCAAATCACTAGACAAGAAATTTTTTGGAATAGCAAATTGAACTGTCACAGGCTTAGATTCATCTAGAGTAAGAACCGCTAAAGCGTCATGATTGGATAGATGAACAATGTCAAATCCAGTCAGACGTTGTCGTGTCGGTTCCACATCTTGAATCACTGCTGTACATCCTGTCATTTCTGCCAGCAGCTTCGCCGCTGCATCCAAGATATCTTCAAGTTTAAAGGCTTCAAAATCAAAGGCCTTGACCACTTGATAAACATCTTGTTCATCAATCGTATCAAGATTCAAAGAATTAGCGACGAAATACTGGAAACCTGCTCGGCTTGGCATACGCCCACTAGAAGTATGAGCTTTTTCAAGATAGCCCATCTTTTCAAGCTTGGCCATGTCATTACGAATGGTCGCTGAACTCGAATCAATTGATTCTTGTAATGCTTTAGAACCAACCGGTTCATGTGTACGAGTGAACATCTCAACTATCAAATTCAAAATAGTGTTTTGCCTTTGCGTAATCACGATGTCACCTCATTTCTATTTATTAGCACTCTAACACATCGACTGCTAACTTATGATTCTATTATACACCTAAACTTGAACATGTCAACCCAAAAAACCAAAAAATTAGCACTCTTTTTGCGAGAGTGCTAAAAATACATCTTAAGACCTAGAAAAGCAAAAAAAGAGCACCTCAGAGGTACTCTAATCTTATCAATCATATTTTGACAAATGATAGGTCTCAATAATAGATATGAGGTGTTTGGCATAATCTGGATCACTGCTAAAACCCGCAGCTTGTAGTTTTTCTGCCGCAACTTTATAACTAGTCGTTCCTGCCACCTCTTTATAGGTCGACTCGCCCCATGTTCCTTGGCGAAGTTCTTCTAAATAAGTCATCATAGAACTTGACCAATCCTTAAAAACTGCAAAATCCACCTTTTGGTATTGCCATTTACCTTTACTGTAGATACTATCCTTTAAACGAATACGTTCTTGACCTGGCTGAGCAGGGAGACTGTAGATGTTATGGTATTTAACAGATAAAAGACTGCTACCATAATTCGACTCATATGCAGCTTGACTAAGGAGAATAGACGCAGGTACACCATAGTTTTTAGACATCTTTTGAGCTGTTGGAGCTAAGGTCTCAATAAATTCTTGCTGTGTGTAAGCAACCTTTACCGCACGAGCATTATCATCTGTAGAGGCATGAAGAATCAAAGGTAAGAGAATACCTAAAGCAAAAACAACAACTAAGGTAATGAAGGCTTTTAGTTTAAAACGTCGTCTCACTTAGCTTTCTCCTTTAATAATGCCAAATATTCTTCCAAAGTAAGATTATGTTCAGTCATATACTCTGCTGACTCTTTACCAACATAGCGGAAATGCCAATCCTCGTAGCCTACACCCGTTGACGATGTTTTACCATCTGGAAAACGAAGAACAAAGCCATATTTCGGCGCCAATTCTTTGACTTTAGCTACTGTATCTGGATCTGCTTCATTTAAGCTATCTACAGTACTCATATCAATCGCAAGACCTGTTTGGTGTTCACTCGCTCCTGGTGGTTGTGAATAGGTTTGAACCTTTTTCTCCGCCTGAGACTCCGTCAAACTTGGGTCAGCAGCCATTTCCTGCTGAACATAACTGTTATAAAGTTCTGTCTGATAAGCAACACTACGATAACCTGATATCAAGTGGTAACTTGGATCAATTTCTTGAGCAGCTGCTAAAAACTCCTTAACATTCTTAGCAATTCTCGCATCTACAGAAACACCATCGACATCAGCAATCTCAGGATTAAGTTCTTTAGACTTATTATCTCGATTTACCAAAAGCAATTGCCAGTCTTTAGGCGATACATCAGGTAGTCCCTTTGCATCCTTGCTTTGAGTCGCATCGGTAGCTTGCTTACTACTTTTTGTTACTGACGATCCATTGGTTTGTTGGACTGTACGACTGACACCAAATACTGAATAAAGTCCTGCTACAACTAAAAGAACTGCAATCAAGACACTACTGATAACCAAAAACCAGTTGGTTTGCTTTTTCGCCTGACGGCGACTTGGATAGTTATTTTTTACCATTTTCTTTTTCTATTATCTCTCGCCCAACCTGACGATAAGTCATATCGCCAAGTGCTTCTAATGTAAATTTACCATTTTCATAAGCAACAACAGTAACCGAACCGTTGTCCAATGAAGGATGCTCGACAGAAGGATCAATTAACCAAGCAAAGGTTGCAATGGTCATGCCGTGACTAACGACGATAGCATTACCGCCACCAGACCTCTCAAGATTTTCTGCAATAGCTGTGAACCCCTCTAAAATACGTTTTCTGAGCACTTCCCAAGGCTCTGCCCAACCAGCCGTATCCACATCAAGGATACCCTGTGCAAGCTCAGGATAAGTTACCTCATGCAAATCCTTACCTTGAAAAGCATCTGTTCTCGGTAGCACACCGTAGAAAAGTTCACCGTCATAGCCACCATCTAAACTACCAAAACACCACTCACGAATACGTTTGTCACGTTTATAAGGAATAGTTTCTAAACCCGTCTCACGTAAAATGATATCCATGGTTTGAATCGTTCGACCTGAATCACTAGAATATGCGACCTTGAAAGGAATACCTGCTGCTTTCAGACCTACCCCCAATTCACGAATACCTTCTTCACCGAACGGGGTCAAAGGGCTATCAGACCAACCTTGTGCACGACCAATGGTGTTAAACATCGTTTTGCCGTGTCTCGCAATATACAACTTAACCTTACTCATAGCACCCCTTCTTTCCGTCATTTTTGAATTCATTATAGCACAAATCCCCTCGACTATCTAGCCAACGAGACCATCAGAAAATGCCTTACCAATCGGCAAAGCATTTATCATCCGCTTAGTTTTTAAAGCTGTGAACAGGAGCTGGGATTTGACCACCACGCGCAATGAAATCAGCCGATGAAGCCTTGTTTACTTTCATTACTGGTGCATAACCAAGAAGACCTCCAAGTTCCAACATATCACCTTCCTTACCATAAGGAATGATACGAACAGCTGTTGTTTTCTGGTTAATGACACCGATAGCCGCTTCATCAGCAATCATAGCCGCGATTGTTGTATCTGGCGTATCAGCAGGAATAGCAATCATGTCTAGACCAACAGAACAGATAGCTGTCATGGCTTCCAATTTTTCAAGGTTGATATGACCAGACTGAACCGCCGCAATCATACCTTCATCTTCAGAAACTGGAATAAAAGCACCTGACAAACCACCAACTTGGTTACATGCCATGATACCGCCTTTTTTAACTTGGTCGTTAAGAAGGGCTAGAGCTGCAGTAGTACCATGCGTACCAACAACTTCAAGACCCATCGCTTCAAGTACACGGGCTACTGAATCACCAACTGCTGGTGTTGGCGCAAGAGACAAATCTACAATACCAAACTCGACACCAAGACGTTCGCTGGCCATTTGACCAACCAACTGACCAACACGTGTGATTTTGAAGGCGGTCTTCTTAACTGTTTCAGCTAGAACATCGAAACTTTCGCCTGGAACTTTCTCAACTGCACGTTGCACAACACCAGGACCTGAAACCCCAACATTGATTACAACATCAGCCTCACCAACACCGTGGAAGGCACCTGCCATAAATGGATTATCTTCAACCGCATTAGCAAAGACCACCAATTTACCTGGGCCCAATGGATCTGCCTCAGAAGCCTCTTTGATGATACGTCCCATGTCACGTACTGCTGTCATGTTAATACCAGTCTTTGTTGAACCAATGTTGACAGATGAGCAGACAAAATCAGTCTCTGCAAGCGCACGTGGAATAGAATTAATAAGAATCTCATCACCTTTTTGGTAGCCCTTTTGAACGAGTGCAGAGAAACCACCAATAAAGTTAACACCGATTTCCTTAGCTGCTCGGTCTAACGCCTTCGCAAAAGGTACATAGTCTGTTGCATCTGTTGCCGCACCGATGATTGAGATTGGAGTAACAGACACACGTTTATTAACAATCGGAATACCAAGTTCAGCTGCAATTTCGTCACCAACAGCTACCAAATTCTTAGCCTTAGATACAATCTTGTTATAGACTTTTTCCGCCGCCTTATCGATATCTGAATCGATACAATCTAGTAGTGAAATCCCCATGGTAATGGTACGAACATCAAAGTTCTGTTCCTCAATCATGGCAATGGTTTCTGTGACCTGTTTAATATCCATTTTAAGCTACTCCTATCTTACAAGTTGTGCATAGCATCAAAAATTGCTGAACTTTGGATGTTGATTTTAACGTTCAATGACTCACCAAAGGCTTCCAATTCAGCACGTAGGTGTGTAAAATCTTGTTTGTCTTCTGATGATACAACCGCCATCATGGTAAAGAATTCATCAAGAACTGTTTGAGAAATATCATCAATATTCAAGCCAAGTTCTGCCACCTTAGTCGCAACACCCGCAACAATACCTGATTTGTCCTTACCTACAACTGTAATAATCGCTTTCATGAGAAGCCTCCATCATTTTATTTTGTATAATTTTAGCATATTTTGATTAAAAATGCTATTTTTTATGAAATTTGCATATTTTTTCTTGAAAAAGACGAATATTTCCGAGAAATTTAACTAATATCGTTTATGAAAATATCCTCTCTTTGACCCAACTACTTGTGGATAAACTTGTTCACAACCTAAATAATTTCCTTCTTTTAAAACCTTGAAAAATCAAGATTCAACACTATTAACAGACTTTTCCACACCTGTGGATAAGTCTGTGGGTAACTTGTCGATAAACAAAAAAATATCGCCAAATTCAGGCGATATCTTAGCTTTATTTCCATTTTAAATTAACATGGGCATTCATTTCTTTATAAGCAGTATCTATACGCTCTTTGGTTTCTTCATCTAGTTTATTTCTATATTTACCACCCTTAATGAAATCCTCTAAAATATAAGTTTGGTAAGTATACAAAGGATATCCCTCTGGCGAAGATGTTCCTTTAGGCGTACGGTTAACCCAAGTCGGATGCGCTTGTGCAGTCTTAATCGTGGTTTGACCATTCTTTTTCTCAAGGGTGACATCCATTAAGACACCTCTCTCTGTCCACTCTGCACTATCCACACCATCCATAGTCTCTATGCGCTGGTTTGAGATGAAATTCCCCATTGAGTAAATAATAAGTTTTTGCTGTCCATCCTTTTTAACCACCTCAGAAGGTTCTACCACATGAGGATGACCTCCAAAGATAATATCAGCACCCCAATCAATCATCTTATGATAGAGTTTAACCTGTTCATCTGTCGGTTCCAAACGATATTCAACACCCATCTGAGGCATGATAACCGTGATATCCGCTTCTTTTTCGGCACGCTGAATCTCGGCTTTCATACGTTTTTCATCCAAATTCGATAAGTGGTCTGCAACCTCTTTATCCGTCAAGTTCGACTCTAGGCCATTGTAACCATAAGCATAGGAAAGTATTGCAACTTTGATACCATTAACATTCTTGATGAGCAGTGGCGCCTTGTCTCGCACCGGCTTTTCGTAAACACCAATAGGATCAATTCCCACTTTCTTAAAAGCATCAGCCGTTGTAAAAGCTCCCTCTAAACCAGAATCCAAGATATGATTATGGGCCAAATCCATAACATCATAACCAGCATCCTTAATAGCTGCTGTCACTGATTGAGGAGCATTAAACAGAGGATAGCCTGACAAAGGATAATCAGGATTAATCGTTCCCTCGAAATCACCCAAAACCAAATCAGCCTGCTTTAACCACGGCTTCACATAAGTAAAATTCTCCGTGAAATCATAGCTGCCATCTGCCTGCAGGGCACTCATATAGAGACCGTCATGATAGAGCAAGTCCCCATTAGCCATGATACGTGCTGTCTGTACCTGGTTTGAGGCATTCTTTTGCTGTTCATTCTTACTATGAACAATTAAAATCTCAAGAAAAAGCAAACCTAAGACGAGAGCAATCAACCCCATCAAAATCTTATTAGTCATCGCATTGTCACGCTTTTTAGCCTGGCTCTGTTTCATAATACTCTCCTTTTTCATACTTCTAGTGTACCAAAAAAACTTATCCATTGATGATAAAAAAGATTAATAAACGGTTACATCTCAATTCCATGGCGATTGAAAACATCAGTTTTCTTAGACAAGATAAAAACTCTACTTCATACGAAGTAGAGTTTGGTTAATAATTAGCGTGTTGGTGTGTATTCCAAATCTTTACCATGTTTAGCTACAAAATCAGACATTTCAGAGTCTGGAATTTGACGCAAGTAGAGATTAGCACGAATCGTTTCATCTTCCTCACGACAAGTCGAAAGAACGAGGTATTTATCTGAAGCACTAACCTTCAAATCCTTGTTTTTAACACTTGCTTGATCATAGATGATATCCAACTGTTGTTTAAAGTCTTTATCGCTTTCAAATGATGTACGATAGAAAGCTGTGTCTTCAGGCACAATTACCATAGCGAGCGCTTCATAATAATACTTACGTTGAGGCGTCTCAATAACAACATATTTGTGTTTATCAAAGAACGACTGATCACTATAGTAGTTAACATCGTTGAACATACGACTATCAGCAACCTTACTTCCTCGAGCATGGCCGAAGAGCCAAGTCAAACGATCGCTGAAATCTTTCTTATTATCTGTATCCATGAAGACCGTTCCCAAATATGGAACGTTTCCTCCATCAAATGTTTTATCTAAGTAGGTTGAATTGTCCGTTGTTTGAACAACTGGCTCATCCAATTTAGTCCCTGGTGCATAGACATAAGCGATAGTATCAGGGTTTGTCGCCTCAAGACCATCAAATTTATTTTTGAGGTAGGCTTTCTCCTCATCTGAAACTTTATAAGTGTTTGCTTTTTTAGTCGTTAAAACACTCTTAACACCATTAGAGGACGATGCTGTCGGAGACATAAACTGGAAGCCAAGGAAGATAGCCAAAGCAGCAATGACTAAGGCCGAAATCCCAGCAATCAGTTTTTTGCGAGATCCAGTAGATTTACGATTATGATTACTCATGAAATGTCAAATCCTTTTCTTTATCCATAGAAAAATATCACCGAAGCTCTAGCCCCAGTGATATTCTTTTTAGCAATAGCAGTTAATTATTTAACAGCTGCTGTGTTTGGAAGAGCTTTAGCTTCAGCTTTAGCTGCTGGAGCTTTCTTTTCTGCAGCTTTAACAGCTTTAGCTTCTTCTTTAGCGTCTTTGTTAGCGTTAGCTTTATCAGTAACTACAAACTCATCTTTGATGATGTTTCCGTTAGCATCACGTTTTGGTTCGATGTGTTCACCAGCATCTTCAAATTTTTGTTTAGTTGAATCTGCGTCAACGTTGTTAAGACCATCTTTAGCAGCTTGAGTAAGACCACCTTCGTTGTTTGTGAAGAAGTCACCACCAGTTGCTTCAGTTTTGTTATCAAGGTTTCCAGTGTGAACGTTACCGTCGTTAGCGAAAACTGCTGCTGATGAAGCGAATACTGCAAGAACTGCAGCTGATGTAAGCAATACTTTTTTCATAATTGTTTCTCCTCTAATGGATTATTATATATTTAGTATCAGGACCTCCCTGACATCTATAGATTATAACACTATCTAGAGATATGTCAACAAATTTTAAAAACTTTTTTAAATTTTTAATATATCCTACAATTCCTACAAACAAAGGTTTTTTGAGGTGTGTTGCCAAATAGTAATAATTAATCATTTTTAATTTTAATGTTATTTTAGGTAATTTATTATGTCCTTTGCTAAGTTTAAATACATATTTAAGTCATATATAAAAGCATAATTTGTAAAATATACATTCATTATTATGTGAGGTTTTATGGCTAAAAATCAAAAGATATTTAATAGACGTATAAAACCCTTTTACTGATAATATGTTTGAAGTATATAACAATATTATCTTTCAAATAAATGTATTCATTCACTTTTATCATTTTTGTATGATAACTACATAATATGCAAGATCTCAAAAGTGAGTAGATTAGAGAAACATTAGCGTTTTTGAGAGCATTTCGACCTAAAAAGTTCTATTATTGGGTTAAAATGCTTGAAAAATAAACTATTATCTTATTTTTGAAAGCGTTTTAATTAAGATGTAGTCAAAAATAACTCCTTTGAAAATACTCTTTCTTATCAATACCTCGTCTCAGAATAACAAGTTTCCAAAAACTGATACACAAATCAATTGGATTGTTTTACTTCTCTTATTTCAGACGAAATAGTTCTTCCACTTGTTTATTAAAGACTTGCGCTATTTTTAAAGCCATTTCCAACGAAGGGTTGTAGCGGTTATTTTCCAAGTGAACAATCGTTTCTCTCCGTATTCCTACATGATCTGCTAAATCTTGTTGAGTCATACCATAAGCTTCCCTTACTTCTTTCAAGTTAGTCTTTATTTTACTTTCTTTCGCCATATTTCATCCCCTTTTTTCAGTGATAAAGTAAGTAATGGCAAATAATAAGAGTAAAAAAGCCACCAAAATATAAAGGAATCCAGCATTCAAAACGAAAACTTTACAGAAAGCTATCAAGGTTGCCATTCCCAATAATATAAAGATTGCTATTGTAAACAAAATGGAAGAGGACTTTGCAATATTTCTATAAAATCGTTCATCGGGTTCTTCATTAATTCTCTTGAATAAGAAGTAAAACATTAATAACAATTGAACACCTAATCCAATTCCTAACATTATATTCTTAATCACAGAACCAGGAGTTAGAAGCCAAACTCCAATAGTATAGATTGAGGACGAGAGAAATACAAGCACTGTATATAATTTTGCAGTAATCCCAAACATTTTTTTCTCTTTCTTTTGATAGGTTGATTTTGAGAGGACCGATACCATCGTACAAACCAAATACGAAGGAAGCCAAGCCGTCGTCATAATAGCACCTTTCGCTAGAATCGGTAGGTGATTCCCCAGCAATAATACTAAACATACAACAATAAGCACGCTAGCGATATAAAGGATTATCTTTAAGTTCTTCGACATTTTCATTTTCTCCATCTCCTTTTAATGTGTTATAAATATATCACATCTTATCTGTTATAAATATATCACATTGTTATAAGAATTTCAAGATGAAGACAAAACACAAATAACATTTAAGTCATTTTTTTCAGAATCCCTTACCAAAAGGCAGCCATAAAGCAAAGCCTTGATGAGCTTAAAACGTTGATTTAATCGTATTGATTAACGTTTTGAGTGCAGTGGTTGCCACCCAATCAAACATCGCTTCGCTTGTTTTCTTGGGGCAACTGTGCATAGCATATCTCTATGCGACTAAAGTCGCTAGAGCTATCCTAATTGCGCACCGCCAGTAGTTCTCATACAAAAAAAAACACCTTGCAAGCTGCAAAGTGTTTTCGTTTGTACTCTGCTGTCCAGCAACGAATTAACGTTTTGAGAACTGGCTAGCTTTACGAGCTTTCTTAAGACCTGGTTTGACAAGGTATCATTCTAAGTAATTTTAAAACTTCTTTATATCAACTCTTAGCAAGTTTTATGAGGCTTTTTTATTTTCAAAAATTTGTATTAATTTCATTAAATGAGGGGAGTCGAATAATTAGGTCGTACTTCTACATTACTAATATTATTCTTGGTACTGTAGTATATCGGGGCACAATGGACAAATATGGAACTCAACTGTAAAAAATATGATGAACTCTCTTAAAAATGAAATAGGTTCAATAACGCTATCCTCTGGAAGTAGACTAAGAAAGTATCTTTAAGCCTTTTCAGACAAAGAACCCTCCACCACATCCATATTGGACAACTTATAGATATCTTTCAATAAGAAATACTTGAACATCATACTCAGCGAATAATCTTTACGTCCAGAGTTATATCAGTAACTTTTTTTACCTATTATAAATAAGGCTAAAATCATAGATTTCCGTTATCAAGCGCAGAAAAATGATTCTTTGGAATAGCAATATCATCTAGACTGAAGTAAGGACTCACTTCTAAAGGTTAACTGATTGTTCAGCATACAATCTCTTCGATGTTAGTATAGCAAAAGAACTATTAAATCAACAGAAAACCACATTCTGTAAGAGATCTATCAAAACTTACGTGATATAAGTCGTTTCAATCAAAGCTTATGTTTCCCACTAACCAATCGACTTCACTCAGAAAATCATTTTAAATAACTCATCTATCGAAATTTCCTCCAATTGATTAATATCGTATTCTTCACATTCTACACAAATTGAATACCAATATCCATTCTCTAATTTATACTGTTTGATAATTATCCCCTTTATCTTTTCTCCGCAGTCATATAATGAGATGTGTCTTCCTCGCTTTTCAATATCAAGCTCAGTGAAAGGTTTTAACAAACCTTGACCAGTCATCTTTACGTACGATTCCTTTAAATTCCATCGACTTATCAAATAGTTATTAACTTGTTTTAACGACATCTCTTGAGATTCCTTTTGTTCTCTTTCCGATAAAATTAGATTTGATAATCTTTTTGCATCTCGAAAACTATGTTCAATATCTATTCCATGATTACAGGTCCCCACTGAAACTGCAACCCATTCTCCTGAATGACTAATATTAAAATATATATTCGGATAGTATTTTAGGCGGGGTTTCCCATAATGAGAATAAAACCATTCGTCGATATTTTTCACTCCATATTCATAAAAAACAATATACTTTAATAAAAGAGCACTGATTACACACCTTTTTTTGTCATCCTCCATCTTATACTTTTTATATTTTTCCTGTCTATCCTTTGGAAGAAACATTAATACCTTATCGCAATCCGCTAACTCACAGTCATTAATTGAACATATATATTGAGTTATCCTCCTATCGTCATTCATTACATCCCTTTCCATTGCAAAATGATATTACATATAGTCACTAAATATCTCCGATGAAACTGTAACTTTTATTTCCTGATAGTTCTTCCACTATATTATATGGAAATCATCATACATATAAAGAAGTAGTTACAAATAGTATGTTTGAAACCATTTTTCCCCCGACATAAACCTCCCTATAAGAATACAAAATAATATTGTAAAAACGACTATAATCGGAGTCAGTATCAGCGAATTAAACAAAGAAGCATTTATTCCCAAAATAAACAATAATTCCAATACTAAATCATGAGAGATGTATATAAAGAAGCTATATTTTGAAACAAGCGCAATCAATTTACTATTACTAAAGTAACTATTAATATGCTTAATTAATACATATAAACCCACCGACTGTAGTAACAATAAAAAGTTTCCATAATCATTTACATCTAAAGATGAGAGAAGGTATCCTTGTTTGCTAGCTATTAGTATGCCAAAGCGAGCAATAAAAGCAACAATCGCTAAAACATATAAAACATAACGTCTTTTATTATTCCATCTCATTTTCCTTATATAGTCTCCTAATAATAAATACAAAATGAATGGAGAGAATCTAAATACTTCAATATTATCCACTATTTCAGATATCCAAGATAAAATAGGAATTCTAATAATCATAGGAAAGATAAATCCTGTAACAAAAGAAAGTATCCATAAAAGATAATACAGTTCTTTTTTCAGTGTGATTTGTCTAATCATGGGGATTATTAGATACAATGCAACCATCATTTGAATGTACCACATATGATAATGCCCAATAAAACATCTCTTTACAAATAATACAATGGTAGAAATATTCCAGTTTGCACCCGTACCGATTAAGTAAGTAATAGCATATATCCAGGTCCATGATAAAAATACTATCAACATTTTTTTTATATTCTTGGTTAGTAAACTATTCAGTGTAACATTCTTGTCTAAATTGAGCCAAATTGCTCCTGCTATCATAACAAAGAATGGAACCGCTATTCGCCCAAAGCAGTTAAAAAAAGTCAGAATATACCAATTAACAGTGTCAATTGATTTATTAGTTAAGCCATAAGCTGAAATATGTATCAAAAGAACACCTATTATTGCAACAAACCGAATACTATTGTTATATTCTATATATTTCGTATTTTCTACATCATTCATAATTTATGTTTCACATGATAAATTATACAATGAATAAAAATAGTTTTTCATTTGGTATAATTCCTCAAAATTTCCTTTCTCTATTATTCTTCCTTTATTCATCACTATTATTTCATCATATCTCCTTAATGTTGTCTCATGGAATCTGTGTGTAATAACAATTTTGGTTGTGTTTTCTATATCTAGCAAAGCATTTTCAACATTTACTGCCGTGATACTATCCAAAGCCGAAGTTGCTTCATCAATTAAAATAACCGGTGTATTCCTTATAAGAGATCTAGCTATTGAAACTCTTTGCTTTTCACCACCTGATAAGTTTTTTCCATTTTCACCACACATATAATCCTTTCCATATTTATCGATTAATTCTAGCAGTCCAGATTGTACTATGGCATTATCAACAACCTCCTCAGAAAAATCCTTAAACATTGTGATGTTATCTATTATGGAACTATCGAATAAAAAAACCTCCTGTTGTACTACTGAAAAAAGCTCATAGAGAGTTTCCGTACTCAAACTATTTAGATTTATATTATCTATGAATATCTGGCCTTTATAATCTCTTTGGTATCCTAACAGCACCTTAAAAATTGTAGATTTTCCACTACCACTACTGCCAACTATTGCATAGCTCTTTCCCCTTTCAAAGACAATATTTATATCATTTAATACAGGTTGGTCATCATTATAACCAAACGAAACATCTTGTAGAACTATTTGTTGATCTAAAGTCTTTTTTTCTGATGTTTTAAAATTGTTTTCTTCAGGAGAAAAACGAGTTTCATCATCTAATCTATCAATTAGCTTGATTGCAGCCTTCTTATTACTAATTAATCCTGGAATAATACGTACAGGAGACACTATATAATTCGCGATAGAAATCATCGCCATAACCTTCCCTAAAGAAATATAGCCGTTAAAACATAATATGAAACCTACAACATAAATACATGCATTCACTATAATAGATGAAATATCCCCTAAAATAGCAACCAAATCATTTGTAGATCTGCGCTCTCTTTTTTTCTCCTCTAAATCACTATTTGTTTTTGTAAAAATAGATAAAATTTCTTTTTCAGCTTTAAAACTTTTTATTACGATATAACCATTTAAAAGATCTTTTACTTTATCAATAAAGCCCTGATTATGCTCTGCGGTATCATACTCAATATTAACCAAAACTTGTCCATATTTAATAACAATACAGAGACATATTAACACAATTATAAATAGAGGTAGAACCATGTACCAACATACTATTAACATAAAAGTAATCGCAAATCCGAAGTGAACCAGATTGCTGATCATCTTAAGACTTCCAATCAAATAATTATTTTCAATTTGATTTAAATCATTGGTGAACGCAGATAAAAACTTTGCAGACGTTTCATCCTGGAATTTCATTTTCGGACTGTACAAGATTTTTGTAAAAATAAATGTTTTAAAATGCAGCAATCCAGTTTTGATATATCTATTTGTATATTTTCTGTTCAGAAAACTAAAAATCAAATATATCCCAACATATGCTGCCAAAAAAAGTACTCCTTTCTTAACAATCCCTGTATCTTTCATAATTACACTATCGATGGAAAATTGGAGAATTAGCGCAACCCCAATGTTCAAAATTGCCCCCAATATTGTAACAATGATTGCCATTGCACGATTAAACTTGTTGTCTATAAATAAAGTTTTTTCTGTTTCAGATTTAATCCTCAAGTTTATAATCTCCTTCCAAAAAACTACAGACGCATTCTGCCCCAACAATATCAGCATCTAGCAATTGCATTTTTTTCGATATCCTCACGCAATTCTGCTTAAGTTTCTTATCATTTATCATATCCTGACAAATATAAAATAATTCTTTTTTATCGATATTTTTCGATATTTTTCTAGCGACTTGCACTTTTTCAAGCTGATCCGCATTACTCTTACAGTCAAATCCCTGTGGCAATATAACCAACGGAACTCCATAATACATTGCTTCATTGATACTATTTTGTCCACCATGAGAAATGAACAAATCTACCTTACTAAGTACATAACATTGTGGAACATACTGGTATAGATAGATATTATCTGGTAAATTTCCAAAATCGTTAATTTGCATTTTTAAACCAATCGAAACAATTAAAGTATACTCAGTATTCGCAAAAGCCTGAATACATTTTTTGATAAATGCCTTATTTTTAATTATCGTTCCAAATGAAAGATATATTACCTTTCCCAAAGTCTCAGGAAATGAAAATTTTGATGTATCAAAAACCTTTCGAATTGATGGACCTATAAAGTGAAAATGATGATCAAATTCATTTTCATGAGGCTGCAAATCACGGATTGTATACACAAGATTCATTTCGGCAGGAGTTTTTGCCATTTCTACAAACATATCCCCATATTTATTGGGAATACCCGCTGAAGTTATCCTAGATATCAATTTTCGAATAGCCTTATACCTCATATGAAACAGTATTGATGATTTATCTAATATCTCTTTTCTAATATACGTTTCATTAAAAGCTGGATTGGAAAATAATTTAATACAAGGTAATTTCATACTTTCAGCTAGTACCGCTCCCAAAAAAAACCAATTTTCATAAATCAACAAATCATAAGTTTCCCTCTGATTAATTGCTGTTTTGAAAGCGGCTTTATAACAAATAAAGCTTTCATACACTACTGATAATTTCTTTTGTGGATAATTATCATAAGGAATAAATGTTGCTCCTGTTCTCTCAACACACTCTCTCCATGGCTCTGATAATATATAATCCACCTTATGTCCTCTTTTAACAAGTTCTCTAGCCAATCCCAGTGTAGGATTTACATGACCAGAAAATGGGAGATTTACAAATAGAATCTTGTACATATTACCAACCTTTGGCCTTTAAAAACTCAAATATAGCTATTTCTCTCTCGTTCTGCTTATTTTCATCATATGGCTCCATCCGTAACTCACCATCTATTTTTCCATCTTTCAAGTACAATAAGCGATTACTTCGGCACGCTGCTTTTATATCATGAGTAACCATTATAATCGATTGTCCCTCTTTATTAATCGTGGTTAATGTATCAAGCACAGACTTTCCTGAAGAAGAATTCAACGCACCTGTAGGCTCATCTGCAAATATAATAGATGGGTGATTAATTAACGCTCTAGCAATTGCAACCCTCTGCTGCTGTCCACCTGATAATTCGTCTGGATACTTTTGCTCATGTCCTTTTAGTCCTAGACTTTCTAAAAGTTTATATGCTTCTCTAATTACTTCTTTTTTATTAGATGTGTTCAACAGCCCAGTTAACGTGATGTTTTCTAGTACACTGACATCATTCAAGAGGTTGAAATTCTGGAAAACAAATGAAATATCTGAATTCCGTAAGTAATTAATCTCTCTCGCTCTCATTTTATTGATTTTTTTATTACACAATAGAATGTCACCCTTGGTTGGTTTATCCATTGTACTTAGAGAATATAGTAAGGTGGATTTTCCAGAACCTGAACTACCCATAATTACTGTAAAATCCCCTTCATAAAATTCAATATTTACGTCATTTAAAACTATATTTTCTGTCTTCCCACTAAAATATGATTTATATAAATGATCTGCTTTTAACACTACTTTCATCTCTATTCCTCCATTAATTCAATTGTAGATATGCTTCTAATTGATAACATACTAAATAACGAAGTAATCAAAATGAACATATTAAACAATCCCATAACTATTAGATCATTTCTCACATTCTTTACAATACCATCAATTCCCATAACTGTAGTTTGAAAAATTGATGCCCCCCATAAAAGATAGAGAACGTATCCTATAAACGATGCTGCTAGAGAAAGCAATTCAATTCTCAATAAAATTCTCAAGATAATTTGGCTATTTGAGAATCCGATTGCTTTCATAATTCCAAAGTTTTTTCTATTATCTGTTTTTGTCATAATAATTACATTTATGATATTTAACATACAAAATACTAGAATAGCAGAAATAATAATACAAATAATTGTCGAAACAATCTTTAAATCGCTTAAACCATTTTTAATATCACTTGGAATTACTTCTACTTTTGTTCCTTTAAACCTATTTTCTATTTCATTAGTAAATTTTTTGCTGTTATAAGAATTAGGTAACTTGACGATAATATCCATATTCATCGAATTTTGTAATCTAGACGGAAGTACTGACAACAAAGTTCTAAAAGTATAAGAATTGTTGTATAAGGATGCATAACTTCCTACTATACTCATTTTTTTTGTTTCATTGCCAACTTTAATTTCAATTTTATCCCCAATGCTAAATCTACCATCTTTCATGATATTTTCAGATAAGGCAATTTCATTATTCTTGTTAGGATTACGTCCTTCTGTTACTTCACATCGAAAACCACCAGTTTTATCATAAGTATTGTATATACTATACTTTAAATTTGTGTTATTAATTCCATATTTCTCTGTATCAATTGTAATTAGACCTGATCCACTGTAAGAACCATAACGATATTTTATATTTTGGGTATCTAAGTATTTGATAATATCCTTAAAACTATCATTACTATCATACGTATTGAGTACATAATCCCCCACATAATTTCCAAACCATCTATCTGTATATGAAGCCATATTGGAAATAGAATAATTCACATTGTAAAAGAATATTGTCAAAAAACTCACTAGTACAAAGATGGTACCTATTAATAGATTCTGCGGTTTATATTTTACAATATCGTTTAAAGCCCATGCAGATGCCTTTGGACAGTTCTTAATTAAGGGAGAGCTGAACTGTTTTTGTGACTTTTTTATATTCATAGTCAAAGCTTCAACTGGATTTATTTCCCTAATTTTTCGTAAAAGCATATATAGACTAACAATATACACAATAAACAATACAATACTGCTGATTACCACCTCACTTATATTTTTCGATGTTAATTCATAAGAGCCTATATATTTTACAATATTCTCTACAAATTGATTAGATACAAACAGACTGATACAGCTTCCGGTTATAATTCCAACTAAGCAAGGGACTCCGTAAGATAAAATGTAGATGTTTGCGATTTTTTGATTTGAAAAACCCAACGCTTTATAGATGCCTATATTTTTGTACTCTCGAATAATACTATTCCATAAAATGTATCTGATTACTATGATTGCAGCAATAAATATCAATATGGAAGCAACCAATCCAATCCCACCAACAGTCACTGTTGTTAATTTTGCTACATTAGAGTATGCTTTTGCACTTATCATCGTACCATTATAATTATGTCCCAATTTCTTTGTAAAATCTTTAGATACACTAACTCCATCGGAATAATCATATCCAGTCAAGTATATCTTGTCGTTATTATCCATAATATTTGACACAGAATTCCCTACAAAAAAATTATTATTGCCAATTATAGTTGTGGGTTCAAGCTGGTCGTTAACTAGTGCAGTTACTTCATATGATATACTTTTTCCAGCATTCTTAATTTCTATTTTATCTCCGATGGAGATATTATTTGCATCCGCAACAATTTTAGGAACCCAGACTTCGTTTTTTCCAGGTTTTTCCTTATTGGCATCTTTTTTTTCTTCCACTATTGAAATGTTCCACGGTCTACTATCAGTTGTATTTTCTATTACGGTGATATAGCCCTGCTTTAAATCCATATTTTTCCCATTTAAATACACATTTAAATTCACTTTATAGCCAAAAGTTGTTGCATAATTGATTTTATTTTTAGCAAAATAGTCAATCAATGCATCTTGATCATTTGCATCTGAAATAAAACAAAACTCATCAAAGTACTTTTCATAATATTCTTCAACATATGAATTCACATTGCTAGTCAAAAACAAACACGTTGATAAAATACATGATGTCACACAAATAATAATAAACACAAAGAACGTCTGAAGTTTATTTTTTCTAATTTTTGATAACCACATTCTTGCTCCTTTCGCAATCAAACGTATAATTAACCTGAAATCTCAATTTTGTCTCCTATACGAACCAAATAGTATTTTGCATTTGGTATGTTTGGAATCTGCCCTAATATCTCCTCATCATTTAATAAAGAATCCGGCTTAATATGACTCTGAATATTCAAGATTATCCCTCCCTCAATCAACTTCTCATCAAAACCGAATAAATTATCATAGGCATCTAGAAATGTTACTCTTTGACTTTTAAGAATAGCTATCCTCTCCTCGATATCTCTCTGAGTTATCTGTTTCGAAGCTATTACAGGAAGAATATCTAGACAATTTCCAATTACTTCCGGAATTTCATTTTCTTTTGGTCGATTATTAAATACTATCCATACAGGAATTTCATCACTGTCAAAATTCATTCGATTCAAAGTCATAACACACTCAATAACTTGATTAAAAATATCTCTATCAGATTGTAATGCATAACTATAATTGCCTGCTTCTTCTTTATCTATTACCAAGTGCCTATCTTTTAACAGTGTCTGAAATTCTGTGAACTGAAATTTATTCATAATATGCTTCGACTGATTCACACTAATAGCACGAGAGATATCACTTACATATGAACTGTAATCATAACTCACTGGTTCATAGGTGTCTGAAATAGCATTCCTTACTTGACCTGTAAATAAATCATTGCTTAATCCATCATAGAGCGCATGGTTTATAACAAGAGCTAATTGATAGTTGTCACTATCTAATTGGAATAATGCCAATTCATATGGCATATCCATGCCATGTTCACGTTTAAACATTTGTTTAATCAAAACATCAGCCAACTTTGGCGTAGCCTGAATAGTAGGTATGATAATATTCTTTACGTTTCTCACTTCAAAACACATAGAAGACCATCTAGTAAAGAATATTTCATTATTTACAATTACTTCTAAGATAGATTCCCTAATTTCTTCCAGGTTCTTCGTACTAGTAAATGAAATAATTGACCCTGAGTTCACATTGTTCTTCATAAAAATAGAATTAATCACTCTAGTCGCATATCTTTTAGTTACCTTCTCTTTTTCTATTTCAACATGATTTTTCTGGTTACATATCAATATATCTTGCGATAAATCACTTATTTCATTATTTTTTCCATTTTCTGAAACAAGTTGATTATCCCCACTTAGATTAACGTTCTTATATTTCACAATTTCCGAAATATATGGTTTTGTAAATAACTCGCCCACAGAGATATCATATCCACAATCTTTCAGTAAGCTCGAAAGCTGTATGGTGCGTATAGAGTCTAATCCAATCTCAAACAAATTGTCATCTACAGCAAAATCAAAATGTCCAATTAACTTTCCAACAATTTGAATAACCTCAAGCTCATCTGGGTTGTCTGCTATTATCTCGGAATTTGTTTCCTTCTGGAGAATTGGTACAGCAGTTTTGTCAAATTTTCCATTAATTGTTAATGGAATAAAATCAAGTTTTGCAAAACGTGCTGGAATCATGTATGATGGCAGTTTTTTCCTTAATATTAAACGTATCTCACTTTCTTCAATATTATTTTCTGCAGTATAATATGCAACCAGATACTGACCATTTTCATCTTCTTCTACAAGTACGACAGAATCTTGAATGTCGGGAATCTCAATAATTGCGTTCTCTATTTCTCCTAATTCAATTCGAAAGCCTCGTAACTTAATCTGATCATCGACTCGTCCTAGATATTCAATAGTTCCATCTTCAAGCCAACGTGCCAAGTCTCCAGTTCTATACATTCTTTCTTTTGTATATGGGTTTATCACAAATTTCTCTGCAGTGAGAGTTTCCCGATTTATATATCCCCGTGCCACTCCTTCACCAGAAATACATAATTCCCCAGGTACTCCAATAGGCACTATTTTATTCGAAGAATTTAAAATATACACATGGTGATTTGGAATTGGTTTTCCAATTGGGACTGAGTCACCATTATACGGTACATATTCCCAGATAGTTGAACAAATGCTATCCTCTGTTGGGCCATATGCATTGTAATAATTTACTTGATCTTTTAACTTATCCACTGTTGATGGCTTTACCTCACTCCCTGCAGTCAGTAAGGTTTTCACTTCTGTTTTTGAAAAATCGATCTTTTCAGCAAAAACTGGTGGTAATGTCAATGTATCAATTTGGTAATTGACCAGATACTCTGTTAATAGTTCAGGATTACGTAAAACTTCCTTATCTGTTAAATGTAGCTCTCCACCTAACGAAAACGCCATTAACATTTCTGATTCAAAGGCATCGAATGATGGGCTAGCAAACGCCAAAACTTTACAACTTTCATCTAGCTTAAGGTCTCTAATACAATGATTTCTGTAATTCACTAATCCTCTATGCTCCACCATAACTCCCTTGGGTTTACCTGAACTACCAGAAGTATAGATAATATAAAGCAAATCACTTTTATTTAAAGGTATTTCAACATTATCTATATCATTCCCAGTTAGACATTCTTCCACAATATACTCTTTTGCTTGAATTTGAGTAAATACATTCTGATATTTCTGGCTAGTAAGTATACACTTGCAACTGCTATCATTCAGCATATACTCTATCCTGTCCATAGGATACTCTGGATCGACTATCATATAAGGTGCCCCTATCTTCATTGCACCAAGAATAGAGTAAATCAAAGTATCTGACCTATCCATAATAATAGCAATAATATCTCCTTTTTGAATACCGCTATTTAACAACATATGAGAAACTAAATTACTCTTCTTATCCAATTCACGATATGAGATGTAATGATCATGATAACATAGCGCTTTCTTATCTGCGTATTTTTCAACATTACTTTGAATCATTTCAACAACACTTGAATAATCCTGATAAATCACTTCTGAACCACTAAAATCTTTTAAAATTAGTTCTTTTTCATACTCTGGTAGAATAGAGTAGTCTATTAATTTTTGATTTGGATTTGCAGTCAGCTCTTCTAACAAGTGTAAATATTCATCAATCAATCTCTGCATTGTTGAAGATTTGAAAAAATTGACACAATATTCTATAGAACCCTTTAATTGATTCTGTCCTTCCGTTAATAACATAGTAAAATCAAATTTTGACAATTGGTAGTTATAATTCACATCTTCAATTTTCAAATCGTCCATTCTAATTGAAAAATCTCCCATATTCTGCATAATGAACATAATATCAAAAAATGGATTATGGGTACTTTCCTTCTTATATTGAATCTCTTCAACTAATTGATCAAATTGATACATTTGATTTGCAAACGATTCACTTGTTTCTTTTTTTACCTGATTTAAAAATGTAACAAATGTCTCCTGAGTATCTACTTGTACATTTAGACATATTGTATTGACAAACATACCTATGGTATCACTAAATTCCGCTTCTGTACGACCTGCATTCACAGTTCCTACTGTTAAATCTTTTTGATCCGAATATTGGTAAAGTATCATAAAAAATGCTGCCAGACATACATTATATAAAGACGTTTTTTGTTGAGACGCCAAATATTTTAAATTTTGATATAATTTTTGATTAAAATTAAACTCAATCACAGCACCCTTTTTTTCACGATTTATTTTACGAGAAAAGTCAACTGGAAAGGCAATTGGATCATGATTTTGACCCATCTTGTTTATCCAGTACTCTTTTTCCTTTTGATATACTTCACTTTTAGCATACTCAGCTTCCCATATAGTAAAATCTTTATATTGGTATCTAACAGATTCTAACTTACCTCCCATATACAGTGTCAAAAATTCCCTTATGATAGTTTGAATAGAAAAACCATCCGAAATAATATGATGCATATCGATCAGCAAAAATGCTTTATCTTCAGCAACTTCGATAAGTTTACATCGAAACAAGCTATCATTACCCAAATCAAATGGTTTAACAAACTCATCTAACTTGCTATTGATATCTGAAGACTCATCTCTCTCAAACTCCACATGAAAATTACTTTCCTTATGTATTAACTGAACCAAACTACCCTCATAAGAAATAATATTGGTTCTTAATGATTCATGTCTCCTTACTATAGTTTCAAATGCCTCTTTTATTTTTCTCTTATCGATTTTCCCTTGAATAACATAACCTTTTGGTAGGTTATTAATTACTGAGTTTTCATTCATACTATTTACAGTATAAATTCTTTTCTGGGCAGATGTTATCTGATAAATACTTCTATATTTGTTTTTCTCAATACAATATTTATCAAACAGGTTATTATCCCAGGTTACAACAGAATTCAGTTTGTTATCTCTCTTGATATACTTAGCTTCTATATAACTTGCTTGATCTTGAACAGTTTGACAATTCAGTAATTCCGATATCTTCATTTCAATACCAAAATAATTATTAATCCTTTTTAAAATAGACAGAGCAATGATGGAGTCGCCACCCAATTCAAAATAGTTATCATCAGCCTCTACTTCCTCATCACCTAATTCCTCCTGCCAGATTCTAAGGATTACTGATTTCACGTCTCCCTCCTCTGTAACAAAAGACTTCCCTTTCTGAGTTTTTTTACTTGAATCTATTACACCATTACTTTCACAGATCATAAAGCTTTCAAAAGTATCATCATTACTGAAGGTATATGTTTTCTCAAAACCATTACTCTTTAGTAAATATTGCCAGGTATGTTCTGTCAACAGAGGAGAATGTGGAATTCTATTTTCTTCATCCTCATAATTCCACCAACCATTTAACGTGCCAAAAGTCAGAGTTGAATAGTTTTGTTTTTCTGTTGGCTCTAATATATATAGCTTCCCATTCTTTTTTAACAATTGCTTAATCGCTATCAGCGTATTATCTATCACTCTTGTAGCATGTAAAACATCATAAGCAATTACAATATCAAAATCCGCTAGTTTTAACCCCTGTTCAGAAATATCTTTTTCAATATTGAATTTTTGAAAAGTAACAAAATCATAATGACCATATGTGCTTTCACCATAATTCACCAATGATTTTGAAATGTCTGTATAATAATATGCAATATTCTTGAAACCTCGAATTTTTTCCAGAATACCCGAACTAGCTCCGCCAGTACCAGCACCAATTTCCAAAATATTTATTATTTTGTTTGTCGGACTGCTATCCCTTAACAACTGAAGATCATAATATATTGCCTGAGAAATAATGTTATGAAAATGGTCAATATAACTATTGTTTTTATATACATTTGTTAATAAATCTGGATTGTCTTCACTAAAGACTACACTGCTCCCTAAAAGGGTACCTTGTAGAATTTCTTTCATGTGAACAAGACATTCATCTAGTAGGTCAATATAAGCAATATAACTCGGCCATTTAGTAATAAATGTAGCTTTCATTTTTTCTAATTCATTGCTCTCACTAGCATCTTGAAAGGATTCTATCTCTGGTAATGTGTAAACAATTCCATCTTTAACTTGCAAACAATTGATCTGTTCAAAAATATCTAAAATTGCCATGAATAATCTAAATTGTTTTTCAGAGATAGACATCTTTTTAATCATTTCTGAAATTAAGACTTCTTCATTCGCTTTTACTAAAAACTGATATTCCCGAAATATCTTTATTAGATATATTGCTTCATATCGGTTAAGAGTTGACATCATAGTTTTGATATTATCAAAATCATGATGTTCTTTACTCACATACGTTTTCATATGATTTACTAATTGTTCAAAAGTACTTTGAATATCATTTTTATATGTAAACCAACACTTTTTTTTCTGATAAATAGTTGTGGGCAATGAAACAGTATAGCATTCCATATTATCGTATAGATTGTTCCAATCAACGCTTTCTCCATTTAAAAATGCTTCTTCTAATTCCTGTAATCTTTTAGATTCTGTTACCATAAACTTATTTCCTATGATTCTCTCTACAATAACTTTGTAAGTACAAAATTAATTCTTCCTTGCTTTTAACAACATGAGCTAACCTACATTTTTGAACTTCCCTCTTTGTATTTACTGTATAACATATATCCTCTAAGGAATATTCAGGATGTGTATTTATAACATCAATATATTGTTTTACTAACTCAAGTAGTAATTCTTCATTTGGTGCTGAAAGTGTAAATAATGCTTCTGAGGACACTCCTTCTAATCTAGGTACCACTGGGGGCTCTTCTAATATAACACAACAGTTAGTCCCACTTAGACCGAATGCGTTAATTGCAGCTCGTCTAGGAGTATCTTCAACTTTCCATTCACGTAGAATATCATTCACATAGACTGGCGACTGGATGAAATCTATTTTTTCATTTGGCTCTGAAAAATGTAATATTGGCGGGATTTTCTTATTTTTAAGGGCCAATACAGTTTTCAAAAATCCAACCATACCAGCACAATTATCTAAATGACCTAAATTAGTTTTTACTGATCCTATCGCACATATTTGGTGCTGATTATTGTACTTCTTGAATGCATTTGTAATCCCTTGAACCTCAATCGGATCACCAATATTTGTTCCCGTTCCATGAGCTTCAAAATACTGAATAGTATCAATTGGAACATTAGCATTACGACACGCCTGTAGTATTACTTTCGTTTGAGAATCCGCATTCGGTGCTGTTAAACCAATAGAACTCCCATCTTGATTTATTGCACTTCCTTTAATGACAGCATAGATATTATCATGATCTTTTTTAGCAAGATCCATAGGTTTTAACATGAAAGCTATAACACCTTCACCTACACCTGTTCCATCCGACGCATTATCAAAGGTTTTTGTTCTACCATCTGAGGACTCAATTCCAATTCTTTGCTCATTTTTCAAAGGTACTAAAATTAGATTACTTGCGCCAACAATTGCTTGACTACATTTACCATTTCTAATATCTTGACATGCAATATCAATTGCAACTAAAGAGGAGGAACATGCGGTATCTACAACAATACTTGGTCCCTTTAAATCATACAAATATGATATCCTTCCAGCTAAAACAGACTTAATATTTCCTGGTAATATACTTCCAGAATGATAATCTGAACTTACTTCTAAAAGACGTTTATAATTGATTCCAAAATCATCACTATTTCCAATATAAACACCGGTTTTTGTTCCCTTCAGAACACTTCTATTATACCCTGCATCTTCAATAGCACTATTTACTACTTGTAAAAGTAGTCTCTGATTTGGGTCCATTAAGCTAGCTTCTTTAGGAGATAATTTAAATAACTGGCAATCAAATTTATCAATATCCTCTAAATAGGCTCCCTGCATTATTTCTGTACTCTCAATTTCTCTATTCTCTTCCGTTCGAACATAAGAGATATAGTTGAGTACCTCATTTTTTCTCGTTTCGTCAAGTTCTCCAATAAAATCAGTACCATCACACAATTTTTCCCAAAACTCTTGAATCGAATTCGATTGTGGAAGATTAGCTCCCATACCAACAACTGCAATGTCACCAGTATAAGCTTTTACCTGATCAGAATCTTCTTCATCAAAGGAATCCAGACCACTTTCAGCCAGTAACTTAGCACTAATATTCTTTATGGTTGAATACTGAAATAAATCTGTAACCGTGAGGCTATTTGGATACAATTCGTTGATTAGAGCTTGCATTTTTATTAGGGAAAGGGATGTTCCACCTATGTCAAAGTAATTATCATGTAAACTAAATTTATCATGACCAAGACATTCTTCCCAAATATCATAAATTTTTTTCTCTACTGTATTTTCAAATAATATCGCTTTATTTTTCTGTTCTACATTTTTATTCTTAAATTCGGGTAATTTATTTCTATCGATTTTACCATTTGGTGTATATGGGATTTTCTCAATTCTTTCAAAATAACTTGGCACCATGTAATCCGGTAAGGTACGTCCCAACTCTGATCTAAACCAATCATGTGGCATTTCAGATTTTGAAACATAGAAACAAACTAAAATTTCATTTTGTTCATCCTTTTGTACCTTAACAGCTGCTTCCATGATATGATCTAATTTATTAATGCTATTCTCAACTTCCTCCAATTCAACTCTATAGCCCCTAACTTTTACTTGTGAATCAATTCTACCCAAAATATGAATACATCCCTCTTCAAAATAGGCTAAATCTCCAGTTTTGTACATAAGTTGCCCTGGTCTATATGGATTTGGGATAAAATTATCAATGTTGTTTTCACTTTGATTAACATAGCCATTTGAAAGTCCCTCTCCAGAAATACATAATTCTCCTATACCTCCAATTGGCTGTAATTTATTCTTCGAATTTAAAATATATCCTTGAGTATTGCTGATAAAATGCCCTGCATCAACCTGACATTTATTAGTGAGCTCACTAATACTTGACCATACGGTTGTTTCTGTTGGACCGTAAACATTATAAATTCTTGCTTGGCTATTTATCTTTATTCTATCTACTAATGAGTTAGGTACTACTTCTCCACCAAGAAGAACCACTTTTACATCAGATAGTATTGTATTATTCTTACAATAATTCAGAAACATATTTGCTCTTGATGGTGTCATCTGTAAAAAATCAATTTTATTATTGATGACAAGTTCAGCTAAGACAGTCATATCTAGCTGCTCTGACTCTTGTGCCAATACTATAGTTTTTCCACTAATCAGGGGAAGAAACGTTTCAACTGCAAATATATCAAATGAGACAGTCGTAAGATTTAAAACTACATTAAAATCATTCATAGGTAATTCATGCGTCATCGCAAGAACAAAATTAGTTAAAGCTTTGTATGGAATGCGGACTCCCTTTGGTTTCCCAGTAGACCCCGAGGTATAAATGCGATAGACATCTTGATCTGGACAAATATTTACATGAAGATTGTCTTTTGAGAGTTCTTCCCATTGATAATTCAATTCTAAAATTGGACAATCTAAATTAAATTCTTCCCCAAAATTCTTATCTGTTACCAAAAGATCAACATCGCTATCTTTAACAATATAATCAATTCTTTCTCTAGGGTAATCTGGATCAACTGGAATATAGGTAGCTCCTAATTTTAAGCATCCTAATAAAGCCATAATTAGTTTTTCTGTTCTACCAAGTAAAAGTAAAATGGTTGGATTCTCTTTATTAGTATTCTTTCTAAATAATCTCGCACATTGATTGGACCTCTCGTTCAACTCTACATACGAAACTTTCTTAGAGCCACATATAACAGCATCTATGTTTGGTCTATTTTCAACCTCCTTCTCAAACAAATCAGCTATTGTTTTTTCATGGTCAATTGTGCGAGCAGTATCATTATAGATCTTTTCGTATGTATATAACTGCTCTTCTCCACATACTTCCATTTCATTAACCACTTCAACTTTATCCAAATTTTTCAAAATGTGAATAAAAACATCACTTATACTTTTAATTTGTTTATCTGAAAAAAGATCGGTCATGTAATCCCAGCGTAGCACAGTTTCTTCTCCGTTACTGACTACTTCCAATGATATTTCATATTTAGCACAGCCATTATAAATATCTTCTTGCTCAACGCTGACATCGTGTATAGAATATTTACTTTTTTCGATGTTCAAATAAGAATACATAATATGAAACATCTGATTCCTAGAAACATTTGATGTTTTTTTCAAAATTTCTTCATATGCATATTCTTGATAGCTAATTGCATGGACAATATTTGATTTTACAGCTTCAAACATCTCAGTCATACTGTAATCATCTGCTATTTCTATACTCAACGGGGCAAGATTAATAAAGGATCCGATATTATAATTAAATGAAGGATTCATTCTACCAGTTGTAGGCATGCCAACCATCAAGGTCTTACTATTTGTAAAGCGGTATAATACAATATAGAGAACCATCAAGTACACCATATTGGATGTACCATTGTGTTTCTGAGCATAGCTTTTAACGATATTCTGAATTTCTTCTGACAAATTCACACTAATACGTTTTCCTGCATTTGATATCTCTCGTAAATCATAAGCTTGGTGGCACAGAGAGGTTGGTGTAACATCACCCTTGAGCTTTTGCTCCCAATACTCTTCTGCTTCTGCAAAATACCCTGTTGTTTTATTATTTTGATACCACTTCACATAATCCTTATACTGAACACTCAATTTCGGTAATTCTTTATCAAAGTAAAGATCCAGCAATTCTCTCAACATGATTACTGCAGAAAAACCATCTACAATAATATGATGCATATCAATAAAGAGGTACTCGTTCTGATTTCCATGAATCAATTCTAATCTGAACAATGGCACTTCAGATAACTTAAAAGGTCTAATACGTTTTTGAACTTCTTCATAAATATCACCACTAACATTGCTCTCTTGGATAGCTATATCACAGCTATCGTGAATAAGCTGATACAACTCACCATTTTTCTCATGAAAACTTGTTCTTAGAATCTCATGTCTATGAATGAGTTTTTCAAGCGCATCCTCTAGTTTATCAATATCCAGTAACTTTTCTAATCTGAAGAGTTTAGGCAAATTATACGCTACATCTGTTTCTCCCCCCATTAGTGAAGCTATATAAATTCTCTGTTGAGTCTCTGATAAAGCAAATTCTCGTTTTGGTGCTACTTCCGACTGTACTTTTTCATGTTCTTGATCTATATCCATCTGTTCATCTAATTTTTTGGCTATTTCAAAAACAGTTGGTGTACTCATCATATCTCCAAGTGCCACCATAATGCCATATCGTTCAGAAAAAGCTTTTACAATCTGGACAGCAAGAATTGAATCTCCTCCTAATGAATAAAAACTATCGTATATGTTAATAGAATGTAGACCAAGAACTTCTCCCCAGACTGATGCAAGCTTCAGTTCATTTTCAGTATAATCATTCCCTTCACGGCCAAGTATTGTTACTTGGAATTCACTACTTTCATCGGACCTACTCTCAATCATATCAATTTTTATACTCTCATCCATTTTAATATTTGCTAACTGAATTGCAAATGGATTATTGGTCATCGTTCCAATATAGACCACTTCAAATTGTTTTTTCAAAAGCTCAAACAAGTACTTAATACCGTCTTCAGTAGTGATTTGCTTAAATAAAGTTTCCATGGTAACTCCATTGTCTTTGGCCATTCCAATGTCACTCCAAGCTGGCCAACAAATGGTCATTACTCCCTCTAACAAATTACTGTTGGCATTCATAAAGCTATTTCCAGCTACATAATCACTCTGTCCAGGTAAAGTCATCAATGTTGCTTCAGATGAAAAACAAACCATAAAATTGGCATTGCATATCTGTTTTACATGTAATAAATTCCAAGTTCCTTCTATTTTGGGATTTGTTACTTGATGCATATTTGCCATATCTTTTTCTAAAAGAAGACCTCTCCCCGCATTACCCGCACAATGAAAAATACCATTCAATTTCAAATTTTCTTCCGAAATCAAATTAGTTATAACATGTACAGATTCTGCGTCGGCAATATCTCCATTTATTATAGTAACTGTCGAACCTAATTTTTCTATTTTTTTAAGGATTTTTTCCACTTCCTCTTTTCTATACTGAGGAAAATGTTCTAGCTTTCTTCTACCCGTTAAAATTAAATGACATACTGTTTTCTCTGCTAATGCAAGGCCAATCTTAAGACCAATCGCACCAAGTCCTCCTGTAATAATATAGGCATCCTCAAAATCGAACGATATATCACTGCTTTTATATTCCGTGATGTCCTTCTGTGATAACATCTCAACATATCTTGTATCATGGCAGTAAAATCCTATTTCAGAGGAATCCTTTTGCTCATTGGTTATATCAATACAATCCAATTGAGAAAATCTATCCAGATAAGTTAATTTCAAAAATACAGAACCAAATTCTTTATTGATTGATTTTACAAATCCCTTCAGCATCTCCATATAAGGATTCCACTGCTTATCAATATCTGTATCACTCAAAGCCCTATAAACAATATGGATATTAATCAAATCCTTCTTAAAGTGCAATGCTTTACTAAGTAAAAATAATACATCCAAGGTTCGGCATTTACTTTCATTGAGCATTTCAAATGTATCAGATTTTAATTCTTTTTCATTGTAGTATAAAACAATTTCGTTGATTCTCTCTTCTTCAACTTTTTTACAGATTTCATCCACCCAATCATGAACCAATCTTCCAAAATCTACATCATAGACTAAAGATCCCACCGTTTCAAACCAAGTAATATCACTATCAAGAAGTGTCCCAAAAGGAATCAACATGCTTTTAACATGTGCTCTATGACCAGCTTTTATCTTTTTATCTTTTACCCATTGAATTTCATAAAGACTAGTTTTAGTAGATTTTGCTTGATCCATATTCCCAATCCAAAAAGGTATCGAATCATATTTAGGGCTAGGAATATAGACTCTTTTCACATTTTTACCTTGAAAAATATTTTCCCAATCAACTTCATCTCCACCTAAATAGTTCTTAACATAATCATCTACATCGGAAAAATCTAAATTTTGTTCCTGATTCATCAAAAGACTTTCAAGATATTCTTTAATCTGCTTTAAGGATTTAACTAGTGCAATCCCCCTTACATTTTGATGAGGACGACCAACACAGGATGTATAGCATAAATCTCCATATTGGATATTTTGTTTAGAGTTAATAAAATTTAAAAACTCTTTTGCTTGATTTCTTAAGGAGTCTATATCTGTTGCAGAAATAGCAAATGGGAGTGTGCTTCTTTCGTATTCTCTTTCTGCAGTATATTCGCCTAGAACAACATGACAGTTTGTCCCACTTAAACCAAATGAACTTATTCCACAAAGGATTGGTTGCTTATTACACTCAATTATATCTTCTGATACAAAAACATAGCTATTATCAAAATCAATTTGTTTATTTCCAATCTCATAATTGATTAATGGTGGTATCTTACGATTCTTGATGATTAAGGCACACTTTACAACCGCAGCCAATCCTGCTGCTGCATATAGATGTCCAACGTTTGCTTTAACAGATCCAATTGCACATACCTTACATAAATCCGCATATTGATGGAATGCTGTATTAATGCCGTCTATTTCAATTGGATCTCCAATTTTTGTTGCTGTACCATGAGCTTCAATATATGATAACTCTAGGGGATCAATTTTCGAATTATCCCATGCTCTTTGAATTACTTCTGCTTGAGCGGAGGGATTGGGAACAGTTAGCCCTAATGAATAGCCATCTTGGTTAATCGCTCCCCCCTTTATAACTGCATAGACTGTATCATTATCTTTCAGGGCTTTAGACAAAGGTTTTAAATAAACAGAAATAATCCCTTCACCAAAAGATGTACCGTCCGCATTTTCTGAAAACGGTTTAGTATGATTTGTCCCTGACTCAAATCCAAGAGATACCTCATCTACTCCGGGCATAATATCCATATTAGCACTAGCAACCACCGCAGAACTACACTCACCATTACGAATCGCATCGCAAGCCATTTGCAACGCAACCAAAGAAGAAGAACAGGCCGTGTCGACTGCAATACATGGTCCAGAAAAATTCCAAAAATAAGAGATCCTTCCTGCTGTCGCTGATCCTAGATTTCCCATCGCAGCAAATTGTAGCATATCTTTGTTGCCTTTTTTCTTAATAATATCTCTATATTTTGACATGCCTACATCAGCTATCAGCCCTAAATAAACACCTACTTGTTCACCATAGATATCTTCTTTCTTATAACCAGAATTATCAAATAAACCGCGAACCGAATGAAGTATCCTTCTTTGTACAGGATTCATATATTCTGCTTCTCTTGGTGTAATATTAAAATATGTCGGATCAAACCGATCAATTTCAGATAAATAATTACCCGCTATTTGCTCAACATCAATTTGTTCTTGATAATCCTTTACGATCTTCTTTCTTTGATCACTTAAACTACCATAAACTTCAACCCCGTTAATTAAAGCATCCCAATATTCGTCCTCATTTTGAATATTGTTTAGCTCAACATTAATACCTACTATTGCTACTTCATCTACTTTTTCTGAACTAATAACTATATTTTTATCCGATATACTACTTTTTAACCCTTTTATTATACTCATATCAATAATCCCCTATATTTTCTAGAATGCTTATCTCATCATAAGAATTTCTTTCATTTTCTCATTTTTTTCCTCTTTTGATACTTTTTTATACGTCAGTACCTCATCTGTCCATTTGATTAAGTGCTCCTTCTCGTCACTAGTTAAAGAGCGATTTTCTTCTGCTATGATTTTTTTGAATTCTACAAGTTTTTGGTATGGAGACACTACATGTTCCTGATACTCCTGGCTATTCTTATTCTTATTAGGTGTGCAAACTGCAACAGCCAAACATTTTTTTATAAATGATAAATTGTCACTTTTGGTGAAAAATTGAATTAACTCCTGATGATTTTCTGTTTCTGAAAGAATCGACGAAAAACCTGTTTGTCTTCTTGCTATATTTGCTATCGTATTTCCCGGACCTATATCAACTACATTAGATATTCCAAGATTTTTGATTTTTTCCATTCCCTGCTCCCAGCAAACTGGACTTACAATCTGTTTAGACAAGTTAACTGGATAGTCGCTAATCTCAGAATAGAAATTCCCACCTACATTCGAAATAACATCTACGCTTCCTTGATGAAAAGTCAACTTTCTTGCTTGCTGTAAAACTGGTTCATACGCAAACTGCATCAAATCACTATGAAATGCACCTTGTACATTTAACTGAACACTTGCAATATTCTTTTCCTGAAAATACTGCATCATATTCAAAATCGCATCTTCTGTTCCTGAAATTACCGTTTGAGACTTTTCATTGTAGTTTGCTGGAACTACATAATTTCCTGATTTTCTAGATTCTTCACATGCTAATTCAATCATCCTTATATCCTTAGTCATAACAGCACACATAGCGCCTTTGTTTAATTGTGTTGCTTCATACATTGCATTCGCTCGAACCTGAATCAATTTCAATACATCCTCAAAACTTAAGACTTCCGACGCCAATAATGCAGAAATTTCACCCAGACTATGTCCCATCATAATTTGTGGTTTATACTCAATTTCTTCTATAAGGGAAATATATGCAGCGTAACTAGTCAATAATATTGCTGGTTGGGCGTTACGAGTTTCTTTTAAAAACTCGTCACCACTTTCAAAACAGATTTTTTCCATATTTTTTCCAAGTATCTCACTCGCCTGTTTATAAAGATTCCTAACTTTATTATATTTTTTATAATATGTTTCTCCCATTCCAGGATATTGAACACCTTGTCCAGGAAATAAAACAGCATATTTTTGTTTCATATAATTGTCTCCTTAAATCTGTTTGATTACCTCAATAATAGCATTCATCACTTGCAAACAGGACTCCTCATTAAAATATTTAGAATATACATATAAATATAATGTATCGTTTTTAATCCCCACAAGACAATCAAAGAAGTCAATTGTTTGCTTAGTCAATGCCGCTACATTCTCTGAATAACATAAATACAAGACATAATCTTCTTTATTCTTCCTACCTGCAGTCATCATATTACTATCATAGACATGACTTGATTGTTTTAGCTCCGACCTCAATGCAGACAAAAAACTATTTATTGAATCATATTCTCTATTCTGTAAGCTTACATATTTAAATTCCCCTGTAGATTCTAAATGATAATAAAAATGAAATTCGTCGATTCCCTCTAATAACTCCATCCATATTACCGCAAATGCAAGACCTACTTTTTCCAAATAGCCTTTATTAAACCCCAGTTCAGATAAATCTTGCTCTAGGAAAAATCTATACTTAGAAGGTTTTTTCAAAAATAAATTTTCAGAAATCTCAATTCCTGGTAGTTTTTCATCATCACTTTGTTCTAAATATTGCGACATCTTACGAAGAGTGTAATACTCAAAAACGTTAGAAATGTTAATATCTTTTGAAAAATTTTTTCTAATTTCATTAAGTAGCTGTGTCAACTTTAAAGAATCTGCACCGTAGTTAGCAATATTTTCATCAATATCGATCTCATTAATTTTCAATATCGTCTGATAGATTTTGATTAGTTTTTCTTCAGTCTCTGTATAATTAATTGATGAATTTAGGGCCTTCTTCTCGTTATAATAATTCTGAATTTCTTCTATTTCTTTATCAAATTCATGGTTCAAATACTGTTCTACCAATCTAAAGTGCTGAATTTTACCACTAGTCGTTTTAGGAATACTTTTAACCGGAACAACATTTTTAACAAGAACTCCAACTTTTAACCATAGTGACGTTTTAATTTGATTAATCTTTTCTAACAGTTCAGCCTTTTTCAATTTTTGTGAAACAAACACAATAATATCATCATCAACATCCGCCTCTTTTGCACATGCACAAACTGCTACCTTACCAACTGGAATATTATTTATCTCTGATACTACTCTTTCAAGATCGGAAGAGTATAAGTTAACTCCATTAGAAAAAATAATATCCTTAGCCCTACCGGTTACAACCAATTGTCCTTTGTGTATAAATCCTAAATCAAATGTATTTAGCCATCCAGTTTCATCAATAAGCTTATCTGTGCTCTCTTTGTCACAAAAGAAACCTTCCGTTACATTTTTACCCTTGATACAGATGTAACCTACTCTATTTTCTCCAATCACGTTACCAAGCTCATCCTTGATTTCGATTTCACAATGTCTAACAGCTGTTCCTTCCACCGCACATTTAATGCTATTATCTGTCTTACAAAAAACGACCTCATCTCCGATACCAAGACTTCTCCTGTCAACTGTGACCCATTGCAAATCGTCACCAACTTTAGGAAAGGCAACCGCTAGACATGCCTCTGCTAGTCCATAAACTGTAAACATGACATTTTTTGATAATCCATATGAATTCATTTCGTTCAAAAAATCTTGGCAAACATCTATAGAAATCGGTTCTGCACCATTGAAAATAATCCGTATATTGCTCAAATCCAATTCAACCTTACTTTTAGTTCGCTTCAGTGCATTGAGATAATATGTATATCCAAAATTCGGTGAAGATAATACAGATGCCTTATATTCTGACGCCACTTTCATCCATAATAGTGGATTACGTACAAATGTATTTGTTGGCATCAGATACTGGTTAATTCCAATTGCATAAGGTGACAAATGAAAACCAATTAAGCCCATATCATGGCTGAGGGGCATCCAGCTTAATGAACTATCAATTTCCGTCACCTCTGCACCACATAGAATAGCTTCAACATTTGCAACTAAATTACGGTGTCGTAATATGACTCCTTTAGGATTTCCGGTTGAACCAGATGTAAACTGTAAAAAGGCAATATCTTCTGGAGAACATTCTTTTATCTCAGCTTTTTTCGGATTTAGGTTTTCATAGTGGAGAAATGTTACATTCTTCTTTAATTCTTCAAACTCCCCAACTTTCTTTTGTGCAACCGATAAAAATTGTTTGTAGGTTATATTCTCGAAAATAACATAAGATTCCCCAAGAATATTTCCAATCCGAAACATTTTTTCAAAATATTCTTCTACTTTAACTTCTGCCAATGGAACTGGAATAATCCTTCCCAAAATACATGCCCAAAAAGTAATTACAAACTTTTTATTATCATTAAATTGAAATATAAGCTTGTCATTTGCTTTCAAGCCTTTTTCATGTAGAGCTCCTAAATATAATATTGAATTCTCATATATTTCCATGTAGGTCAAAAACTCTCTTTTTTTATCAGAAGTAATAAATTCAATTCCCCTGTCTGTACAATCCTTCCACTGCATAATAATTTCTTGCAAATTCTCATATTTCATTTCTTGCATACTATCTTACTCCCTCTCATTGTTCCTACTATGATAAAACCTAGTACCCAGCAACAGAATATAATGTAGTTACTCCATCCATTATTTTCTAACATATTCAAAATTACTTTTTGTGGCAAAACATTCCTTACCATCTCAACCACTTGGTTAGTCCCTCTAAAATCTATTAAACATCCTCCTAAAATAGAAGTAACTAAAATTAACAAACTAGATACAAATTCAATTGTCATTTTCTCTCTAAAAGAATAGAAAATGAAGAAAGAAAAACTAGATGCTAAAATAGAGATAATAATCTCGAAGAATACAATGTTATCCAGAGGCCATAAACTAATTCCTTTAAAAGTAAATGAGTATATTACTGTAGATAACACAACAGGAAAAAATACTTCAATGAAATTAGCTATAAACTGAGACGCTAAATACTCCTTCGAGGATACCTTTCCACTAAGTAAGCGTATCAATATTCCATTTTCTCTCTCTCTAAAACGGCCTCCTTGCAGCAATTTAGAGGTCATCATAATAAACACTATCAGAAATCCCAGGGCCTTTTTAAAAGCACCTACATAAAATTCATCCTTCTTCGATACTCCAAGTCTCCTTCTAATCTCTGATGCAATTACCTGATTGTCTGTACTTCTTACTTTAAATGTCCTATCCTTTTCCATTGTTACTATAGCAACATATTTATGACGCACAGCTTTCTCTAGAATTAGATTTTTATTCAGAACTGTGCAAGAAAACCTACCTGATTCCTCTAATACTTCTTTAACATACTCTAATTTGCTACGTTCTGAAATTTCTATTCCAACATTATATTTTAGTATCGTCCCTTCACTACTAAAAGCATATCCTAACCATAAAATGAGTGGTGTCACTGTGAAAAGTACACAAACTATAAAATAGTTGCTTAAGAACTGTCTTATATTCATTTTTATTAACAGTATCAAGTTCATAAGAATCTCCCTCAGCAAAATTCATACGCATTAAACTTTTTATGAATTATCAGATAAAGTAAAATAGAAATCACCAGTTGGCCACAGCCAACCTTAATCAAGCTATCAGCACTGCCACTCTCTATATAAGAATATATTGCATCGCTAATCCATTTCAACGGTGAGCACATTATTATAATTGACGGTATGTTTGAATAGTAATCCAATCGGAAAAAAACACCACCTAATACAGTAAAGATTATTTGAAACAATGTGAAAATTTCTTCTATAAGAATTATATTTTTAGAAAACAATGTTAAGAAAATCCCAATCATATTTGATAAAAATATCATCCCAACTATTATAAAGTATGATCCTAGCAAATTTGAACAGTGTTGTATCAACACAAAGTAAAATATAAGATAGTTTACAGCTAACGTTATACTTCCAAAGAGTGTCTGTGAGAAAACATGAGAAATAACTACCCATTCTTGCTTAACTGGTAAATAAAACAACCGTTTATTACCCTTTATATTATTTATATCTAACAAAGAAAAAGCTGCATTCACTCCATATCCAAGATACATAAATAGCATGACTGGAAAAAAATAGTGATAAACAGCTAAGCTATATGAATCAAAATAACTAATTAATAAATAACTAATCAAAAGAATTAACAATGAAGGTAAAACGAAAAACTGAAACATCATATTTTTATTATGGAAATATTTTTTGAATTGAAAAGATAATAAAATTATCATAATAGCATTCCTCTTAATCTCTCAATTTTTTTCCTGTTAAATTTAAGAATATTTTTTCTAGATTTCTAGATTCTCTATGGACTCCTGTAATCATACAGCTATGTTTCATAAGGATATTTACTATTTCTCCAAAAGATTTATCATCGCAACTTGTAGTAACCAACAATGATTCATTTAAAACTACATTTTTTACGCATAGGAGTCTTTTTAGCATATCAATCAGTCTTTGATTAAATCCTTTTCCTGTGATTTCATATACAATTTCTTCATCATTCATCAATTCTCTAAGCAATCCTTCTTTGAGGATTCTTCCTTGATCAATAATTGCAACTCTATTACACAGTACTTCTACTTCTTCCATATAATGTGATGTATACAAAATTGTTGTTCCACCTTTATTTAGTTCCTTTAAAACATCCATAATTTTATTTCTTGACTGAGGATCTACTCCAACTGTCGGTTCATCTAAAATAAGAAATTTCGGATTATGAGCAATAGAACAAGCGATATTTAACCGTCTCTTCATTCCTCCAGAGAAATTACATGGCAATTCGCTAGCATGAGCTAATAGACCAACTCTTTCTAACGCTTCATTAGCCCTCCTCTTCCTCTCTGCAGTATTTTTAATATAAAATTGAGAAAAAAACAATACGTTGTCTAAAGCAGTCATGTTTTCATAAAGTGCTATCTCCTGAGGAACAATACCTAATTCTGTTTTATATACCTTATTATTTATAATGGAGTTTCCCTGATATGTAATAGATCCCCTATCCGCATCTACAATTGTAGATAATATATTAATTGTGGTACTTTTTCCTGCACCATTTGGTCCCAAAAAACCATATATATCTCCATCGTGTATATTAAAAGACAAGCCATCTAGTATCTGATTTCCACCATAACTTTTTGAAACATTACTTATACTTAGCATCATTCTCACCCCCGGTACTAGTTCTCTTTTTCAAATTATATTTATATAACTGATTTATAACTTGATTTTCAAATATCTCTGGATTGTTCTCAAAAAAGAAATGTCCCCCTTCAAAAAATTTGATGTCAAGCACTTCTGCATATTGTTCCCAATTAGCCAAATCAATTTCATCCTCTGTTCCTAGCAATAATACTAAGGGACACTTGATTTTCTCCAAACTCAGATCCCTATACCTCACAAGTAAATCTATATCAGCCGATATAATGGGTAAGTAATAATCCATATATTCTTTATTCAAATACATTCTTTGAGGGATGCCACCTATTTTTTTTAATCTCTTCACCAAAACCTTATCATCCTTTGCAATATTCAAAGGCAACTGCCTAGATTGATTACACGGAGCTGATGCTCCTGAACTAAAAAATAAAACAGCACTTCTATTAACCTCTGATTGTACTATCTTCAGCACTTCATAAGCTAAAGTACTTCCAAAACTATGCCCCCAAACAATAAAATCTGTTAAAAATATATCCTTATTTTGTTCAAATATCTCCCTTGCTAAATCAACTAAGGTGGGCGGCATTGGTACTCCAGATTTATGCTCTCTCATAGGATACTGTATGATTAATACTGAAAAATATTTTTCAAAAATTTTTTTCCAATTATGATAAAATGCTGTCCCACCCCCTGCATGAGGGAAAATAACTAAGTTCATGACTTTCTCCTTATTTATACATTTCCAATTTCTCGATTCCCGCAATTACTTGATATTAATATAGACCGTGAACATACCTAGATGAAATAATGAATATCAAAATATTGACTAAAATCAAAAAAATCTACCAATAAAAAGATATTTTTCATCGTTTTTCAAGATATATCTTTATTTTAAAATTAAATTAACAAAAGGTCAAATTAGAATTAGGTTGCAAGAAAATATCTAATTTTCAGAAAATATTCTTATTTTGATTTCCTTAAACAAATGGTATATTACTGCTATAATATTTTGAGCTCATTCAGTTATTATTCTGACTTTATCTCCTAATAATAACTGAATGAGATGTTATTGTTCTTGACATTAACAAATTTACTTAAAAATAAGCATTGCCCAATCAGGCTACCCAAAAACGATACTGTCAATAATTATGTGTAAACACTCAAGCAGGGTTACGGAGCGTTAATCAAATAAGCTTTCAAGTGTATCAGAACATTGGCCAAACCCTTTATGGATTCGTTGACTTTGCTTGAAATTATAATCTTCAAACAAAGTAACTAGATAACGTTCCATAGCCTCCTCGTTAGGAAAAAGAACCTTCTTTTTCGTTTGACGTTTGATTTCTTTGTTAAAAGACTCAATGAGGTTTGTCGAATAAATGCTATGCCAAATCTGGTAGGGAAACTGATAAAAAGGTTAGAAGATTATCCGTATTCTCCAAACTTTCCATTACTTTCCTATACCTTGGTTCCCATTCAGCGACAAAGTCCTCTAAAGCTTATACTGCCATTTCTAAATTTTCAGCACAATAAATCGTTTTAAATTGCTCCAGAATAACTGCCCAATCAGATCGTTTCACATTACTAGCCAGATTTCGACTAATATGAATTAAGTAACGTTGTTGCTTGGCTAATGGATAAATCTGACTTGTAATCTGCTCAAGCCCTTTGAATCCATTTGTAACTACAAAAGAAACCTGTTGTATTCCTTGGTTTTGAAGCTTGTCTAGCAGAGTCGACCAAGAAGCATTATTTTCATTTAGGGCAATCTCATATCCAAGAACAACCTTCTGTCCTTCTGGTGTAATGCCAAGTGCGATATGAATGCATTCTTTACTAACGGTTCCACGTCTTAATGGAAAATAGGTTCAATCAAGAAATAAGACAGAGTAGTTAGCTTCTAAGCCTCGCTCATGAAAAGCAAACGACATTCTCCTGAGTTGTTTTTGAGATGTTAGAAATTGTGGCAGTACTATAGTGATGACCATACATTCGCTCGATGATATCACTAATTTCTCGAGTTGTTACACCAGTTTGATAACCATCTCTTCCAAGTGGTCATCACGACGCCCATAAGCAGGTATCAAGGCTGGACTAAAGTTTCCATTACGATCTCTTGGAATGGTTAACTGAACAGTCCCATATTTGGTTTCAAATTTCCGTGAATACGTTCCATTACGACTATTACCAGAATTATAGCCGACCTTATCGTAAGGCTCATACCCTAAAAAAGCTGATAACTCTGCTTGAAGCAGGTCGTTCATAGCTGTTTCAAGAGAAGAACGGAAAAATTCATCAATATCTTACTTTTGGGCTAAGAAGTTAAGTAGTTCTGTGGTAAACTGAGTCATAGGAATAAATCTCTTTCTAGTAATGTTTCGTAACTCTACTATATCGGATTTATTCCTTTTTGTGTTTACACAACTTATTTTACACTACCCCAAAAACAAGTGAATTAAGCAATCTTAGAATTCAAATAGTTACAAAATATAGATTAGATATATAGACTTAATTTATATTGTATACTTTTTATTACGTGACCTTTAATTCCGTTTTACTTTGCTTGTACAGAACAAATAATCCATCTACTATGCCATTTGTATCTAAGTTAATCCTCTTATCACAAAAAATCTAACTTTTGAGGTACTTTTATTATGAAATTGACTTATAAGGATAAAGTTCAGATCTATGATCTTAGAAAGCAAGGAAAAGCTTTGAACGGCTTTCGAATCAACTTGAGGTGAATGTTCCTGGTCTAAAGTTCTTCTTAAAGGTCGTTCACAAATAAGGGTGTCTCTAGATTATGCTATCCCAAGTCGTGGATTACTTCCAAATTGGATAACACAATACAAGAAAATGGGTATACTATTGTTGAGAAAAACGGATATACTCCTCAAATAGACTGAGCTGATCTGTTATCACGTCTTCTTGTAATTGATTACGAATATATTCTTCAATTCGCTTCTGATTTCGCCCAACCGTATCAACATAAAACCCTCGACACCAAAATTTGCGATTCCCATATTTATACTTTAAATTAGCGTGTCGGTCGAATATCATTAAGCTACTTTTACCCTTTAAATATACCATAAATGAGGAAATACTTAGTTTCGGTGGTATACTCACCAACATGTGAATATAATCTGGGCAAGCTTCTGCTTTATGAATTTCTACGCCTTTTCTCTCACATAATAACCGTAAGATTTGACCAATACTTGCATTGTATTTCCCATAGATTATCTGACGTCTATATTTTGGTGCGAAAACAATGTGATACTTACAATTCCATGTAGTATGTGCTAAACTATTATTAGCCTGTCTCATCAGGGGTCCTCCTTTTGTATATTAGTTAGTGGTCGGAAAACCTTATCTAATATAACACTTTAGGGGGACTTTTTTGATACATCGTTAAAAGCTTTTCGGAACCACTAGCACAGCTAGTGGTTTTCGTGAGACAAGAAAAGGACTTAATCCTGTGCAATACAGAACTAAATCCTTTACTTAAATTAATTGTCTAACTTTTGGGGGTCAGTACATTTGCTCTTATATATAGGATATCCTAAATAGATAAAACTTGAGACTTTCTTTATTTTAACTTTATTTTTCAATATCTATAAATATTACCCTCATTTACTTCATATCATGGAACTACTTCCTCAAAAAAATCTAATATTTGTCGCTTTTCAATTGAATAGATTCATTAGCCGAGTCCACACTTAACTCAATAGAAATTTGTCAAACTTGAATCTTCCCTTATTTTATTCTCCATACCCTTGTAGCAGCTTCCTTAAAACTATTATCCAATATTAGCTTCATAAGCAATGAATTTGATTCTAATACTAAGATAAATCTCCACACCTATCCAGATTTTTATCTAAATACTGGATAAAATTAGAAACACTGTTTCCCTTTAGACTAATTCTATTAATAAATCCTTCGTAATTTGAATAGCTATGAAAATCGTTTTTTAATATATGTTACATGTTCTTAATCTGGGTGTAATCACTTTTAGCTTTGTACCTAGAAAAATCTCTAGTCTTGGTAACAATATACAAATAATATTATTAAATGAAGGAGGTAATACGGATATCACTTTCGTGACTTGAAGTTACCAACAATGATACCTACTACTCGTGGATCTTCATCATAGGAAATAAAGATATCCTCATATCTTGAATTAATAGAAACCAAGCGAAGACCATCTTTTTCACGGTAAACACGTTTAATATAAGTTTGACTATTGCAAACTACAGCATATACTGCTCCATCATAATCAAAACCTGTCTCACGGATAAGAGCTACTGAACCATCATGGTATTTAGGTTCCATAGAATCACCAGATACCCACGAGGCAAAATCATGAGCTAGTTCTTCATTAAAATAGACAGTGTCATAGTTTCGATCATCATAAACTGATGCCCCAATACCAGCAGACATTTTTTCGTAAACACGATATTCATAAAGTTTTTCTGAAACTGATATCACTTGTTGGATTTTCTCTTTTTTAACCAAGTCACGAGCATATTCTACTACTTGATTTTTACCTTTATTCGACAATGTATTATACAGACGAACAATCTCAATTTCTGTAAAATAATCTTTGGGTACTTTGAGTAGCTGTTCTAGTCGGTTTATTTTCTCTTTAGATGGTTCTTTTACTCCACGTTCCCATGCTGAATAGGCTTGGTAACTAATTCCTAACTGATCCGCAATATCTTTTTGAGTTAATTTCAGCTCTTTTCTACGAGCTTTTAGTTTTTCTGGTTGATACATGGTTCACCTCACATCAATAATAATTGTAATTCTGCTTTCTTTCTTGCCTCTTTATCTGAGTATTTTTCTTTATCCCAAACATACGCAATCGATTTTCCTTTATTATAAACAAGCCACGTCTTAAAATTGATACTACTAGCTTTAATTGCTTTCCAGTTATCTTGGTTCAATAGATCTGGGTATTCGAGACTCGTTACAAAGCCTACTTTTCTAACTCTCTGCTTAACCTGATTAATAAGGGAAGGTTGAAACTGGTTGAACTCCTCGATAATTTGTTCTCTAATATCATGAAACAAACGAAAAACAGGAGCATTCTTCCCTTCAATATAGGTCTCAACTGCTTGTTTGATTTCACTATCATTATCAGAATGATATTCCCGTAGCAAGTCCAAAAGACGAAAAAATAAAGCCTGTTTTGAAACTTCAAGACTATTTTGCACTTGCTGGAAGGTATCGCAACTATAGTATATTTTTGATAAAAGAACAATATCTGGCATCAATACCACAGCTGAAAAGATATTCGCTTCTCGCTCTATCAAATTCTCTTGATTATCAATCGATTCTGCAAAATAATTTCCATCATGTTTAAGAATAAAATGACCCAATTCGTGACAAAGTGTGAAATTTTGTTTTACTTTTAGATTATCTCTTTCATAAGAGAAGCTAGTTCCCAAGCCATCAACTACTGTTAACCCTTCTATCTTGCGATTAGAAAAGTGATGACTGATGACTTGGATTTGATATTTCTGGATACAATATTGAAAAAAATAATCAAAACTATAATTTAGCAATGAGATATTATTTTCCTTCATGTACTGGTATAATACATGTTTTGTAGATTTACTTATTCTTGTATATAACTCATCCAAAGAACTGTACCTCCTTTAAGCAAGTTTCACAATAAACTCAACCTATTAGGTTGAGTTTATTGTATAAAAAAAGTAGACAATTGTCTACTTGATTTAAAATAAATTTCTTCATTGAAGATAACATAATTACATTAATTAAGAGACAAATAAATACCTATCAAGGTATTTTATTTTTATCTAGATTAAAGGCATATCTAGGTTTTGATGGATTAAAATTTATCACAAAAATTCTTTCTAAAGCTTTATATATCTTTTCATCCTCTGTTATACCTGCCATAGATAAGAAATGAAGCGCAACTTGCTTTTTCACTACCTCATTGTCATCATACGAAAAATTATATATCACTAGTTCTGCCGTCTGATTAGATAGCTTATTTGCTATAGCTTTCCACCAGTATTTATCGCTTTCTCCTATAGAATGACCAAAGACAATATATAATTCTGCCTCATCAATAAATTGTTTATATTTTTTTTCATTCTCTGCCCAATATGGCTTCAAAAAATACTTAACATATTTTTGAACCTCTGAATTAGTATACAAATCACCCTTATAATTGTTAATAACTTGGCTTGGATTATCAAATCCAAACAACATAGACCTAGGAGTATGTTGAAATCCATGAGGATGAAATAACCTGGATTTCAGTTTAACATAAAGACCTTCATTGCTACCTAATTGAAAATGAAAATTATTATCTGATTGCTTATACATGTGTGGATCAAAATTTTCCTTATCCAAAGTAATATAATTATCAAATAGTGGAGTATAATTAAAATTAAAAAAAGTGAAATCTATAGTATTATGATGTTTCACATTTTTAGCAAACTCTATTCTTGATAATTCTTCTTTTGATAAATCACATAGAAAAAATTGCAAAGTATATAATGGTAAGCTTTTTCTTACACCAAATTCTGAATCATCTATTCTGTCCCCTAATTTATCAACACTTGATAAAACTTCTGTTGTAACCAGAGTGTTAAGAAAATCAGAAAAATATAATTGCAATTCTGTTAATGCATCAATATACTGTTTTTCCGAGAACATTTCTTCTTCATTTTCATATTCTGATTTTATTATATCCTTGATTGTGTTTTCAAAGTCTGACCAATTATTTTTTCCTAATTTTTTATCGTTTTCCATTTTTTCAACAATCAGATTTTTATTAATCTTATTGCTATATTTCCAATTGATAAAATTATAGAAGGACAAATATGAAGTATTTGTTGACACTTCCAAGTGATTTAAAACTTGAATATCAAAGCCATTACCAACTAATATTGAAATTTTATTTATTTTCCGTACCATCATTTTCCCCATCTAACCTAAAAAATATAATATTAATTATAGCGCTAATTTAGAATATTGCTTGTCGTAATATTCTTCGAATTTACGTTAAAATCATTTTTTAGCTTTAGTATATATTCCTTTTCTTGATTATTATATTTATGGAGATTCCATGTCGCATTTGGAAATTTTTCAATTAACTTTCTTATGTACATATTATCTACATCACCAAAACTAAATCCTATTACATTGATAATAATATTTTCACTAGATCTAACTTTTAAGTTTTTTATAAATTCATCAAGCTTGTCAATTTGTAAACTTTTGCTGAAAGCTCTCTCTACATTTGTTATATTATCTGTAAAAGTTGGACTGACTGTTATAAATTCATCATTCTTTTTAAAATTTCCATGTCCAAATATATACTCGTTATCTCCTTTCTTTCCATGTATATGTAAAATATATTTTGAATCTATATGATAAACTTCCTCTAAAGTTAAAGTATAGTTAAAATTAATGAAATAACTTTCTTTAGAATGAATCTCTTTATAAAATTTGTTATAGTTATCCTGATTTATATCTATACTGTCAATCCATTCTCTTAACCAAACTTTTAGAAGCTGAGCTATTTCGGGCCATCTATATGTGAGTGAATCATAGTACTCATCCTCTTCAAAGAAATCTTCCAAATCATTATTATCATATTCATCAATAATTGATTCATAGGAAATCAACCCCAATGACTTTTCTAAACTACTCCAGAATTTCTCATCACTTTCAATTTCAATATAATCAAAAAGAGAGATAAACCATTTCACAGCATATGATGATTTAATTCTAATAGGCTCTCCCTTTCTATCTAAATCTTCTTCTACTTCAGTTACATTAACTTTAGAAGATATCACTATGTCCAAAAAATGAATATTAAAGTCTTTTTCATCTATTTCACAAACATATTTGTTATAAATAAAATATAAGAAATTCATATAAGAAGTGCATAATCCATGTGCCAAATCAAATCCATTACCAAGTAAATAAATATTCAAAATCCACCTCTGTTACATCCATATTATTGATCATTGACAATTAAATAAAAAGTGCGTCTGACAACCAGAGGACTGACTATCAA
>OBXL01000094.1_pt1 | contig 55885 bp, 65 predicted proteins | sample 1476591 | NCBI WGS metagenome assembly OBXL01 (sample SAMEA2580155, study PRJEB22360) | human gut metagenome | biome: human gut; feature: human-associated habitat; material: faeces | place: Denmark | collected 2008/2010 | reverse complement strand
TAATAAACTCATTTACTGGCTATTTTGTTAGGAATTATGTCCCAGCCTCTTTTTATTATTAAGTAAAATTATAAAAGACAATTTCTTAAATTAATAATATGATATACCTATATCTAATAATTTATTAGTATTAATAAACCTTGAAAGGATGATTAACTGATGAATAGAGCAGATATTTTTAAAATATTTGATGTAGAACTTAATATAACTATATTTTTAGGAGCACTAGTAGCAACTTTCATCTATTTTATAAGTTACATGAACAATGTAAATGAATTAATTACATTATGCTTAACATTAGCTTTTCCTGCATATTTATTAAAAATTAGCAGATCGTTCGAGGTTATTTTATTAGAGGAAAAAATAAAAAATAGTAAAATCAAAATCTGTGACAAAGATAGAATTGAACGAGAGATACTGGTGAAAAAGAACCTAATAGATGAACTATTGTTTCCTAATAGAGTTATTAAAAAATATACACTGACAATTTTAATTTACAGTATAGGTATTATTATTCTTTTACTACTTTGTAATATGTTAAGTTATGGAATTGGTGAAAATGTCAATTTTATCTGGAGATTACTAGCTTGTTATGTAACGAGTGTCACAGTGATTATAGTTGCCTTGATTATAATGATAATGATATTTGATCTTATAATTGGATTACTATTAAATTTTCAAATATTTTTAAAAAATAAAAAGTATGATGACTTTTTATAATTATTCGATTTATATAATGAAAAATTAAATGATTAAACATAGAAACCTCAAAACAAACCATATTTAATAGAGTTTATGGCGCCTTATACAAATAAAGGCTATGCTGTTAAAGAATTATGTAGCTATCTTCAGATTAATATGGATGATGTTTATACTATTGGCGATAGAAAATTGATTTACCTATGTTTAATACCCTAGATAATTCTTCTGATAATTTAGTTTTTGTTAGAGTTTAACATAACTGATGATTATAGGTAGTTAAAATGTATATCTTATACATAATCAATAAAAGTTGAATTTAATGTATTTGACATAGAGGAATTTTTTTACATTTCTTTTTCGTTAACTCAGCATATCTTGTAGTTCACTATATTGGAAAGTATTTATTATAAAATATTTCTATGTTTTTGCTAAGTCTTGTCTTTCTATATTTTCGAGTACTAATAAAAAACTTTCTCACTAATATTTAATGTTTTAAAGATCACTTTACTTTCCTCTTTAATCGACAGTATTATATTATGTTCTATATCTTGAAACAACATTTACTATCTCTTATTTATCTAGATGACGATATAAAGTTGCTCTACTTATGTTTGTTTTTTCTTTTATTTCATCTAGAGTGTAATTTTTGCTCATATACATTTCTATAGCATCTCTAAGATTTTTATCATCTCGTTTGGGTCTGCCTAACTTTTTTCCTTCTTTTGTATAATTTTCTAATCCAACGCGTGTCCTAAATTTAACAACATCACTTTGAAAGTCTGTAATATCATGTAGTATTTCTAAAAATTCTCCTTGAATATTTTTATAAATATATCGGTTTAAATTAATTACATATAAAGATATATCCTTCTGTGAAAGATAATCTAATATATCTACTAATTGTTTCGTAGAATCTGCAAGTATACATAAATCTGTAATATATACTGCATCCCCCGAGACCAACTTCTTTTTTAAAAGAAGGTCTAATTCATTTCTTTTTTTATTATTAGCATGACTTTCCTCAACTATTTTTTTTGTATAGGTTTCTATTTTCTTTTTTTGTTCGTTTAAATCATCGTTTATTGTAACAGGTCTGATATAACCGTATTTCATTTACTTGCACCACCCTATAGCTAAAGTATAACAGGAAAGTTTCATTAAAGGGTACACATATGAAACTTTTCTGTTATACTTTACAATATAATTAAATAAAAAGGAGAGTAAGTTATGGTTGAAAAATTAAAACATGAATGGTTTAACCAGCCAGGTAAAAATATACTTGCCGGTATCGTGGTTGCCTTAGCTTTAATCCCTGAAGCTATCGCATTTTCAATTATTGCTGGCGTAGATCCAATGGTTGGTTTGTATGCTTCATTTATCATCGCTGTTGTTACTGCTATTGTTGGTGGTAGACCTGCAATGATATCAGGTGCAACAGGGGCTGTTGCCTTATTAGTTACACCACTTGTGAAAGATTATGGTGTAGAATATCTTTTAGCTGCCACGATATTAATGGGAGTAATTCAATTAGTTTTAGGCCTTCTCAAAGTGGGGCGTTTAATGAAATTTATACCTCATTCCGTCATGATAGGTTTTGTAAATGCATTAGGTATTATGATTTTCATGTCCCAAATAGAACATATCTTCGGTATTTCAATCTCAACTTATATATATGTAATTGTAACATTACTCATTGTATATATAATCCCTAAATTTTTCAAAGCAATACCTGCACCATTAATAGCTATCATCGTATTGACTGCTCTTTATATGTATACAGGTTCTGACGTGAGAACTGTTGGTGATTTAGGAAATATTAAGCAAGCTTTACCGCACTTTTTAATTCCTAATGTTCCCTTTAATTTAGAAACACTTCAAATCATTTTTCCATACTCGCTATCTATGGCTATTGTAGGTCTAGTAGAAAGTTTACTTACTGCTAAAATTGTAGATGATGCAACAGACACTTATAGTAGTAAAAACAGAGAATCTCGTGGCCAAGGCATTGCTAATATGATTACAGGATTATTCGGTGGTATGGGAGGTTGTGCCATGATTGGACAATCTGTAATCAATGTCAAATCAGGTGCAAACAGTAGATTATCTACTTTTTCTGCTGGTGTTGTCTTAATATTCATGATTATTGTTCTTGGAGGACTTGTTGTTCAAATTCCAATGCCAATTTTAGCAGGTATTATGGTTATGGTTTCGATTGGTACATTTGATTGGAATTCTTTTAAATATATTCAAAAAGCACCAAAAACAGATGCAGTTGTTATGATACTTACAGTGATAATTGTACTGATGACACATAACTTAGCTCTCGGCGTGGTCGTAGGTGTTATTTTCAGTGCTTTATTCTTTGCTACTAAAATATCAAAAGTAGAAGTAACATCTGAGAAGTTTGGTAAAACTAACCGTTTATCTTTTAAAGGTCAAATCTTTTTTGTTTCTATTGACTCTATGATGGATCAAATTAGCTTTAATATTGAAAATAGTATTATAGAATTAAACTTTAATAATGCTCATTTATGGGATGATTCAGCAGTAGATGCTATTGATACAATGGTAAGGAAGTTCGAAGAAAAAAATAACATTGTTCATGTAGAAAAACTAAATTCAGATAGTCGTAAAATAGTCTCAGAATTAAGCAAACTAAATGAAAATCATTTAAACTAAGGAGTGTTGTTTATGTATAAATCAATTTTATTAGCAGCCGATGGGTCAGAAAATAGTTTACGTTCAGCACAGGAAGTTTTGAACTTTATAGATGAAAATACTATAGTTACTTTAATTACAGTTGTAAATGTTGAAGAATCGAAAACAGATGTTTTACATGGTAAACAAGGACATAGTTTAACAAATGAAAGAGAAGACAAATTATCCAGTATAACTGAACTATTTGTAGAACATAATGTAAATTATGAAGTAAAAATTGCACATGGTCTTCCTGCAGAAACAGTGGTTTCAGTTGCTAATAGTGGTAAATATCAAGCAATTGTTTTAGGGTCTCGTGGTCTAAATAGTTTACAAGAAATGGTATTGGGTAGCGTCAGTCACAAAGTGGCTAAACGTTCAAAAATTCCCGTTATCATTGTAAAATAGTCTGTCTAACTCAATCCATAAAAGGATTGAGTTTTATTTTGAGACGACTAAGGGTACCTTAGTAATTTAATAAAGTCTATTTTACAATATAAAAAAACAATACACAGTAATGTGTATTGTTAATTATTTCAGTATATAAACTTTAACGTAATCATAATTTCAAATAACATTTTAAGATATTTATTTTTGTTCACATAATTACTGATTATAGGTAGTAAGTTTGTATAATATATCATTTATTGTCTTTCCTCTTTATAAAAAAAAGCAGAGCTATTGTAATTATTAAGATTACTAAAGTTATCAACAAAGATTTTTCTATATCATTAATTAAAAAAAGCAATATCATAAAATTGGAATTATTAGTATCATTAGCGAAAAGAACTTATTCAATTTAAAGTCATCCTTTCAACATTTTTATTTTCTTTGGTAATTCCTTAAAGTCATTAATATTAATAAAAGTACTATATTTATAATATTGATTTATCACAGTTTATTTTTTCAAAATACAATAGTTCTGATAATACAATATTACTTTCAATATTAGTCTGTTTAATATATTATTTTATATTAATTATAATTTGTTTAGTTATTTTTAAATATAATAGGAGGAATTATTATGAAAAATTTTAACTATACTGATACAGGAGATAAAATTATAATAGAAATGTCTTTTCCTCAAAAATTCTCTTTCGTAGGGAGAGCCGATTCAGTATTTAAAAAACTACTAGAAGATAATAATGCTAAAATAACAAAATCTGATAAAGAGTAAATTGAATTTAGAAATATTATTATATAAAATAAGTGGCTAATATCTAGCCACTTATTTTTTCGCAGAAAAAATCTTAAGGGGCTTGGGGATATTCCCCAACAAGCCGGCGACGCTACCACGTATGTGGCTAGCAAAGCCAGTGCTTGCCAAACCACTATATTACTTTAATAACCTTTACATATTTTATATGCTTAGGTTATTCAAGTAATAACTTTCGAAGAAAGCGTGGTGGGAATGAATGAGTGAACGAGACACATTTGTGGCTAGCGACGATGCTGTTAAGAAAAACCGTAAACCTAACCGTAAGGAGCGTAAACAAATTAGTTTTCGAGTGAACGAAGGCGAATATTTAAAGTTACAACAATCTGCGGAAACTTTAAATATGAGTGTGCCTGCTTTCGTTAAGAAAAAGGCACAGGGAAGTCGATTGGTCGCACCAAAATTTGATAAAGAAACGCGACAATCGATAGCTAAGGATTTAAGCAAGCTAGGATCAAATGCTAATCAAATTGCTAAATATTGTAACTAACATCAATATGAGGCGCCGAATTATGAAGCATTAGAATATAATATCGAAGAATTACGTAGAAGGTTGGATGAAATATGGAAAGTCCTAAAATAAATATGATTTTAAGTCTAATTTTATTTATTGTCTGTTTAATTATGATTAGCTATTTTATTTTTTATGCACATCAATTTTGGGCAAGTATCTTTTTTTTACTTTTAGCCTTTATAGATGTTATTAAATGCTATACATCTTATAAAGAAATGAAAGAACGTGATATAAATGGCCACAGCTAAAATAAGTTCAACGAAATCAACGTCACGGGCTATTAATTACGCTGAAAAACGGGCTGAAGAAAAAAGTGGCTTAAATTGTGACATAGACTATGCCAAGGGAAGTTTCAAAGCGACACGTGAACTGTATGGAAAAACGGGTGGCAACGAAGGTCATGTGGTTATCCAGTCATTTAAGTCTGGCGAAGTAACACCAGCACAATGTAATCAACTTGGAATGGAATTAGCCGAGAAGATAGCACCTAATCATCAAGACAAGAAGAAACTCGTTTTCAACTCGTTTCAAAACAAAGACAAAGGAGATAATTATGAGTCAATTTAACCGAATTTTTGACGGTAACAATTATTTCGAATGTGATAAATGTGGAAGTTTAGCAACCATCGATGAAGATGGGAAGTTAATGCGAATGATTACGAATATACAAGGTTTGCCAGTAATTTACGAAGAAAAAAATAAAGAATCGTTTATAGATGAAAACGGAAACTTAAAATGCGACTGTAGTGATTAAAAAATTTAATATCGCTTTATTCCAATTGCTTTATTGACGTTGAGCCTCGGAACCCTTAACAATCCCCAAAACTTGTCGAATGGTCGACTTAATAGCTCATGCTATGCCGACATTCGTCTACAAGTTTAGTTAAGAGTTCTTCTCAACTTCAATAAATTTTCTCGGCATAAATGCGTGTCTAATCTTTTTTAGAACGACTAATCAAAAAATAATCTAAAAAATCACAAACCAAAATTAAAAAAATAAAAAAGCCTAAATACTTTCTCACAAATCGAGAGAGTATTTAGGCTTTTTGAATTAATAAATTTCTTACTTCTTATGTTTATTTAACAATTAGTACTGGGACAGAACTTCTTTTAGCAATCTTATGTGTAACATCTCCTAAAACATGTTTAATATTCAAATCGACTCTATGATTACTCATAATTACTAAATCAAATTCACCATTATTTATATCTTTAGAAGTAATTTTTTCTAAGATTGTATCTTTAATATGCCCAAAATCTACATCTATTTTATATTGAATATCTCTTTTTTCTAATTCACGTAAAAATGGAGTGAGTTTTTTTTCTTTTTCTCTAATAATATCTTCTTTATGCTTATTATAATACTTGACACTAATTGCAAGATCATTTTCTGTTACAACGTGATAAATTACAACAACTGAATCTTCATCGGTGACTTTTTCTAAATAGTCAGGGATAGCACTAAAATCATTTTCGAAATCATAGGGTAATAATATATTTTTGAACATCTACACCAGCCTCCTATTACTTATTATTTAGATGTCTATTACTTATATATACCCTAAATATATATACTTATTCTGGTTCTGTTGCAAAGTAAAAAATATAGCTAACTACTATTTGAAATTTTAAGATACTTTTTTAGAGCATTTAGAGAGATTTATAGAATAATAAACAGGTTAAAAAGTAATAGGAAAATAGGAATTTGGATAAAAAAATCAATCCTATTTATAGCATTGACGTCGACTGAAGACTATGAAATCAACTAAAATAATAGTATTCAGACAATTTAAAGTGGTCTTGTAACAATTGTAAATAGTATGCAATATTAGAGGTTATAGTATCGATCAATTCTTATTCAATATTAACTATAAGTATTGTTATATCAGCGTTTATGATAATTTTAAAAAGAGCACTTAATTAAAAGAAAATAGAGATATAGATGTATTCTAATATTGATTGGACCATTTCAATTAATATTATTAAATAAGCAGTTAACATAAGTGATAATTATCAGAAGTTCCGTCACTATAAAACTAATTATTATCCATTTTTATCCTTTCTTTAAGATTGAGAGATAGTAAAAAAGTTAACTACACTTGTAGCTAACTTTTTTTGTTCGAAGAAAATAAAAATGCACCTAAGAATAATAAAGGAAAAATAACGAATAAACGAGTAATAAAAAAGTTGGTAGGTAAAAATATATAAATAATAAAAGATAATATGAAACAAAGAAAATATATTTTTTTATTTGTACTCATGTCATCACATCTCCAGTATTATTGTATTATAACTTTTTTAATTGTTCTTTAGGTTGCCAATCTCCGCTATTAGTTCAGAACATTATCTAAAGATTGCTACCAATCTAAAAATATAATACTAATGTAGGAGGCTAATAGATAAATGATAACTTTTATATACCAACTTATTTTATTTTTTATAATTATAGGAACGTATGCTTTAATGCGTGGAGGATATATGGATATTGAATGGAATTTTTTATTATCTATGTATGGCATGTTCGTTGGATACTTGGTAATGTTCTATTTTTCGATTTATACTAATACTGACTTTAGTAGAAGAACAATAAAAATAATAGCAACAATCAGTATTATTTTAATGACTATTATCTTAGTTATTTTAGGACATTTGTTGTTTATTTTATTAACAGAATAAAGATACAAAAGGGCTTTTCTAGACATGAATATATAATCTACTTTTTATTTTTATATAGATAATTACCAATAAATTCTACTAAAAAATGAATAATTGTACCTAAAATAATAGCTGATAAACAAAGTAAGGTGATACTATAATTGTCGCTTAATGAAAATAAAAAATACAATAAAATCAAAACTCCAACTAATGTTATTTTAAAAGTCTTTTTATCTACTTTTGCCATCTCCTTTTCTAAGTTTAAGTTAACAATAAATAATATTTATTATCATTTATGATTATCAAAAGTTATGTTAATGGAATAAATTAATAAACTTTTCATTAATAGAACAATAATATAGATGTCATACAGCTGAGACGTTTGATCGTCTCAGCTTTTTGCATAATAAAAGAGCAGTTATAATCGATTGTTATTATGACAAATGTAATAGTTAAAATCACACACAGAATGTGCTTAACACGTCATATCACATATTTAAAAGGAAGTGAGTGACTTAATAAATATATTCAAGATAAGTTATAACTACAGATTATTTCATTTGTATATTTATATCATTTTGTCGATCATTTCATAATGTGTAAGATAGATATATTTTGAAGTAATTAAGTAAAAAATAAACAAATTTTTCAATTTAATTTAAAAAATTAAAAAATTCCGTGAAATATATTTCGTTTTTTAGTAAACTGTCTACTAAGGAAGAAAGTAAGTAGTGAGATATTGTTTGATTTGAAGCCATACCTCACATCTAAATTAAATATAAGGGGATGACAGTAGATTATGGATTTATTAATTGGTACGTTGTTTTTAGTTTTAGTCTTAGTGATTTTTACGTTATTTACATATAAAGCACCTAGTGGTATGCGTGCGATGGGAGCTTTAGCTAATGCAGCCATTGCGACATTTTTAGTAGAAGCTTTTAACAAATATGTAGGTGGAGAAGTATTTGGTATTAAATTTTTAGAACAACTAGGTGACGCTGCGGGAGGTCTTGGTGGTGTTGCTGCTGCTGGGTTAACAGCCTTAGCTATTGGTGTTTCACCTGTATATGCATTAGTTATTGGAGCTGCTTGTGGTGGTTTAGACTTACTTCCAGGCTTCTTTGCTGGGTATATTGTAGGTTATCTTATGAAATATACAGAAAAATATGTTCCAGATGGTGTAGATCTTATTGGTTCAATCGTTCTTCTTGCACCACTTGCACGTTTAATTGCGACGGGTTTAACGCCAGTAGTGAATAATACATTACTAAAAATTGGTGACATTATTAAAAGTAGTACGGACACAAATCCAATTATTATGGGGATTATTCTTGGAGGCATTATTACGGTTGTAGGTACAGCACCGTTAAGTTCAATGGCTTTAACCGCATTACTTGGTTTAACTGGCGTGCCAATGGCCATTGGTGCTATGGCTGCATTTAGTTCGGCATTTATGAATGGTACGCTGTTCCATCGTTTAAAATTAGGAGATCGTAAGTCAACGATTTCAGTAAGTATTGAACCGTTATCTCAAGCTGATATTGTCTCTGCTAATCCGATACCAGTGTATGTGACAAACTTCTTTGGAGGAGCTGTTGCAGGTTTAATTATCGCTTTATCTGGTATGATCAATGACGCAACAGGTACAGCAACACCCATTGCAGGATTCTTAGTGATGTTTGGTTTTAATAGTCCAATGAAAGTGATTATCTATGGTGTTGTAATGGCCATTGTGGGTGGTTTAGCAGGTTTTCTTGGTTCTCTTGTATTCAAAAAATATCCGATTGTTACAAAACAAGATATGATAGATCGTGAAGCAAAAAGAAAAGTTAAAACAGCATAAATATGAGTGACTTCTTTGTCAAAATATGGCAAAGAAGTTTTTTGTTGTATGTTTTAAATTTTCTATCTTATGTTTTTTGTGTAATAATATAATAAAAAGTTACACATATTGTAACGTTCATACACATCATGTGTATTGAATTTTAAATGCTAAATCTCTGACAAAGGAGTGGGCTAAGATGCAAAATTTAAGAAATAGAAATTTTTTAACATTACTTGATTTTTCAAAAAAAGAAATGGAATTCTTACTTAATCTCTCTGAAGATTTAAAACGTGCAAAATATGCTGGTATTGAACAACAAAAACTTAAAGGTAAAAATATCGCTTTAATTTTCGAAAAAAATTCTACACGCACACGTTGTGCGTTTGAAACAGCAGCTTATGATCAAGGTGCTCATGTGACGTATCTTGGGCCTACAGGTACACAAATGGGAGTAAAAGAAACGGCTAAAGATACGGCTCGTGTTTTAGGTGGGATGTATGACGGTATCGAATATCGCGGATTTTCTCAACGTACTATTGAAGAAATTGCAGAATATGCTGGTGTTCCGGTTTGGAATGGTTTAACGAATGAAGATCATCCAACACAAGTGCTTGCTGATTTTTTAACTGCAAAAGAAGTATTAAAAAAACCTTATGAAGACATTCATTTCACATATATTGGTGATGGACGCAATAATATGGCAAATGCATTGATGCAAGGCGCAGCTATTATGGGAATGACATTCCATCTTGTGTGTCCGAAAGAGTTAAGACCTAAAGATGAGTTACTAAAAACATGTCAGTCATTGGCTGATAAAAACGGCGGTACTATTTTAGTGACTGACAATATTGACCAAGGGGTGAAAGGATCGGATGTGATTGCTACAGATGTGTGGGTATCGATGGGTGAACCTGACGATACTTGGGAAGAACGTATTAAATTATTAGAACCTTATCGTGTAACAAAAGAATTAATAGAAAAAACAGGCAATCCACATACCATTTTTGAACATTGTTTACCTGCTTTCCATAATGCAGAAACAGAAATTGGTAAACAAATTAAAGAAAAATATGGTTTGAATGAAATGGAAGTCACAGATGAGGTCTTCGAAAGTGATCGTTCTGTTGTCTTTCAAGAAGCCGAAAACAGAGCACATACGATTAAAGCAGTAATGGTGGCAACTTTAGGCGAATAGAGAAAAAAGGGGGACCTATGGATGTCTAAAATCGTGGTCGCATTAGGTGGCAATGCTTTAGGGGAATCACCGAAAGAACAATTAGAGCTTGTAAAAGGAACAGCTCAATCATTAGTTGGTTTAATAAACAAAGGATATGAAGTGGTCATTAGTCATGGGAATGGACCACAAGTGGGAAGTATTAATTTAGGATTAAATTATGCAGCAGAACATGAACAAGGCCCGCCTTTTCCATTCCCTGAATGTGGCGCAATGAGTCAGGCGTATATTGGCTATCAAATGCAAGAAAGCTTACTTAACGAACTCCATACTTTAGGTATCAATAAAGAAGTTGTAACACTCGTGACACAAGTCGAAGTAGCAAACGATGATCCAGCGTTTCAACATCCAACGAAACCTATTGGCTTATTTTATACAGAAGAACAAGCAGATAAAATGAGACAAGAAAAAGGATATACATTTATGGAGGATGCAGGACGTGGGTACCGTCGCGTTGTGCCCTCTCCTCAACCTATTAATATTGTTGAACTTGATAGTATTGAAACACTCATTAAACATGGTACGCTTGTGATTGCAGCTGGTGGCGGCGGCATCCCAGTTGTTAAGGAACAAGGTCGTTATCAAGGTGTCGATGCAGTCATTGATAAAGATAAGACAAGTGCATTACTTGCAGCTCATTTACAATCGGATCAATTAATGATTTTAACAGCCGTTGATTATGTTTATATTAATTACGGAAAAAACAATCAAGAAGGACTAAGTGACGTTACAGTCGATGATATGAAAGAATATATTGCCGATAATCAATTTGCGAAAGGCAGTATGTTGCCAAAAGTAGAAGCAGCTCTTCAATTTATTGAAAAGAATCCCAAAGGTAGTGTGTTGATTACTTCTTTATCAGGTTTAAATGATGCGCTAGAAGGTAAAATTGGTACACGTATTACAAAATAAATAGTTATATTAAATCGCTTGAGCCTAATATATGTATTTTACATATGTAGGCTCAAGTTTTTTTATGAGTTACTCAAATATCTAATAGTTACAAGTTCTACTTCGGATTGTCTGAAGTTATATTCATAGACCATTTCATTTTAAAACATCCTTTGATTTAATCAAAGAATAATGTAAACTTATTATTATATAAAGTTTACAATTATGAGTTTTATTAGTGTATTTTAAAAGATAGGAGTGACAAACATCATGACATTAAATCTAGCAGAACGTGTATTGAATGGAGAAGCGTTAACTAAAGAAGAGTGTCTAAGTCTATTTCAAGACGAAACGATTGATACGTTTGAATTATTAAATGAAGCCTATATAGTAAGAAAACATTATTACGGTAAAAAAGTAAAACTGAATATGATTTTAAACGCGAAAAGTGGCATATGTCCGGAAGATTGTGGTTACTGTGGTCAATCTGTCAAAATGAAAGAAAAACAACGTTATGCTTTAGTGGACCAAGAACAAATTAAAGCAGGGGCACAAGTCGCGACAGACCATAAAATTGGAACGTATTGTATTGTAATGAGTGGACGTGGTCCTTCGAATAAAGAAGTAAATCATATTTGTGATACGGTAGAAGATATTAAAGCTATTCATCCACAACTTAAAATTTGTGCGTGTTTAGGTTTAGTCGATGATGAACAAGCGACACAATTAAAAGAAGCCGGTGTTGATCGCTATAATCATAATTTAAATACAAGTGAACGTTACCATGAGGAAGTTGTTTCAACACATACATATGAAGATAGAGTGAATACGGTTGAAATTATGAAAGAACATAATATTTCACCATGTTCTGGTGTGATTTGTGGCATGGGAGAAACAGATGAAGATATTATCGATATGGCATTTGCGTTAAAAGAGATTGATGCAGACAGTATTCCAGTAAACTTCTTACATCCGATTAAAGGTACCAAGTTTGGTGGGTTAGACTTGTTATCTCCAACAAAGTGTCTACGTATCTTAGCTCTGTTTCGATTGATTAATCCTACTAAAGAAATTCGAATTGCGGGTGGTCGTGAAGTCAATTTACGTTCACTTCAAGCAACTGCACTTCAAGCAGCCAATTCTATCTTTGTAGGCGATTATTTAGTAACAGGCGGACAACCTAATGAGCTTGATTACCAAATGATTGAAGATATGGGATTTGAGATAGACGGGTAGTGAACATATTATAAAACACCTTCTAGCAGTTTTGGTTAGAAGGTGTTTTATTTAATATCTATTTTTCAGTATTTTTTCTTGCTTTATACGCATGAGTTGCTGCTGCACTTGCATTTTGAGAAGCTTCTGCGGCATTTTCATTGGCTGCTCTAGCGCTATGTGCCGCTCTTTCTGCCCATATTGCAGATGCTTGGGAATTGGATGCTGCTAATTCTGACGCGTATTTTGCTGCTTTAGCATCTACACTTGTTTGAGTAACAGTAGAAAGAATTTGTTGTTGTTGCCCTTCCATACGTGCTTGATGTGATTCTGTTTCATATAAATTAATGGCTTCTTTTAAAGTATCAGCGCGTTGGTTATAAAGATAACTAAACATTGAACGTAAAGAATGAATGTGAGTATAAGCTTTTGGAATACGTTGTTGGGCTTTAGAAGCTGCTACAGTGTGGTGTATATCAGTTAATGTGTGTTGATGACGTTGAATATTATGTTGATGCTGTTGAATATCGGGTTGATCTTTCAGCTCTTTTTCAGCTTTTTTATATCCTTTCGATTTAGTAATTGATTTGTTTTCAGGTCTGATATTTTTATTTTTGACGAACCAGACGATAAGTAAAATGAGTCCAATCATCATAAGGCTAGTTGAGTGATAGATAAACAATGATATGAGTATCATCACAAGACTCGGTAATAATAATATTAACATGTTTTTCTTTTTGACTTGTTTTAATGTTAAGTGTTTTATCTCTTGTTCTTCTTGACGAATGAGTTTATTTTGAAACTCTTTTTGATCATGTGCTTTAATTAATAATGCGATATCTGACATTAACTGTTCTTTTGTTTGATACATATATTAACTACTCCTTTTTATCTTTAGGTGAGAGGTCAACGAGTTTTTGATGTTTATTATCTAATTTAATCATTGTATATTTATAATCGTCATCATCCGCATCATCTCCTCTAAGGGCTGAAGGATTTGCTGTAAAGGTTCCAATATACTCTACATTTTTAGTGGGATATTGAGATTGACCTGTTTCAACGCTTGTATAAAACATAAAACTATCTTTGTCGGTAGCGGATTGATTCATCGCCTTACCAATATCATTTTGGAAATCTTTTTTAGAAATGTTATTTGTAGTTAGTAATGTGAATAAAGGTTCTCCGTTATCCGTGGTTAATTCAATATAACTTTTAACATCTCGGTAAGGTGTTTCCTCATAGTCAACATTTTTACTATCTAAGGTTTTTTTAACTTCGTTGGTATCTAATTTACTAATTAAGCTAGGTGGAATTTCTAAAGAATCATCGAATGCAATCATTTTCATCTTGCCGGCTTTCGTGAGGTATATCCAATCTACTTTTGATTCTCCATTGGAATTACTTACGGTATATAAAAGGTGTTCCTTTTTATCATTAATAATATCTTTAATAGAAATATCTTTTTTATGTTCGATACTTTGGCTACATCCTGTCAGTGAAAAAGTGAATATTGCTAAGCTCATTATGATGAGGAAAGGTTTGAATTTTTTCATAGTAACAGCTCCTTAATAAAATTTTTAAAATGAACATGTAGGATGTATATATTACAACCTACATGTTATGAGGTCATACTTCATTTCTTAGATAAATCATTTGTAGTTTGATAAGTTCTACGGTGAATTGTTTTAATAGATGATCAGGAGAAATCAATCGTAACGAGCGATGATATTGAAAACACAAGTCAATTGCTTCATTAGGATTTAAATTCATTTGAACGTCATATGTTTTATCGTTTTTATTTAAAATTTTAATGTCATCACGCATTTTTAACGTTTCGTATAGCTTAAATGTCATTTCATATGTCACTTGAACACGTAAGTCATCTTGATGTGAATATTTAGGATAACGTTTAATAAAGTAGCTATTTTTACTTTGTTCAAATTGAATTTGTAACTCAAGATCTGAGTGTAGCGTTGATTCATATAGATAATGTCGAATATTATCTATATCTCGTTGAATCGTTCTAGGATTCACATTAAATTCTGTTGCAAGTTCTAATTTGTTGACTGTTTCATTTTTTAATAATTTATCGTAGATATTTAATACTCTAAATGCTTGTTCCATAGGCGAAAGCTTCCTTTCACAAAACCTAAATTTATTATAAGAAACGACCTTAGACATGATAGGTCATTTCTTTAAAAGTTTTTATTTTATAAAAATTGTATTTTTCGCTTTAAATGGCGTACTATTTAAATTTGAAAATTTAAGTTAGTTATATCGTGTCTAACCTAGTCATTTCCCAGGACATATGAATAAAGAATGAACCATTCTATTAATTCAGATGGATTAGTCGATATGAGTTTTAAATAAGGGCGTAGTGTATGATTTTGATTCAATTTGTGAAAGATTTTAGTGAAATTGCAGTTTAATAATGTTTCATCGTTAGTGCATGATTGACCAAATTCAATACGTTCATATTGAGCGATTATCGTTTGTGGCGTTTCATTTAGATTATTGAGTTCTGTAATGATTTCGTGATATATCATGTCATTCACCTCCATTTCTCACGTTGGAAACTAAAGGCGCCTGACAAGGCGACTTCTTTATTATTAGAAGGGGAGGTACTTTTAAGAAATAGAAATCAGCATAATGAAAAAAATGCCACTCTTATCAATTGAGGTAAGGGTGGCACGATGTTGAGATAAATTTAGAAATGGTATATAAAAGTCTCGCGCATTCATGCGCGAGACTTTTTGTCATTGATATTTCTTCTTTATCCTGATATCAAATCTTTTTCATTTATAGAATAGTCTTGTTTGAGAAGAATATATATAATCATTTAATGACGTTTTTGAAAATTTTTTCCAAAAGAAGAAATTGCCTAATGATGACAATATGAAATGATATAATATCTTTGAAATGATAAGAAATTTTATAGAAAAGAAGGGGTATCATGTCTCAATATGTCATTACAAATGGAAGAATTTATACGGAAGCACAAGTTATTGAAAAAGGGTATCTTGTCGTAGAAAATGGCAAAATTAGTGATATTCAAAAAGGTGATTATAAAGGTCATTTAAATCAAATAGATGTAGCAGGAAAGCATGTGTTACCAGGTTTTATCGATATTCATATTCATGGTGGCTATGGAGAAGATGCGATGGATGCATCGTATGACGGCTTAAATCATTTAGCTAAACAATTATTGTCTGAAGGGACAACAACATTTTTAGCAACAACGATGACGCAATCTGATGAGAATATTGAAAAAGCATTAAAAAATATTGTCGCATGTTATGAAAATCAAACGTTAGGTGAAGCAGCTGAAATCGGTGGTGTACATTTAGAAGGACCATTTATTTCTGAACATAAAGTGGGTGCTCAAAATCCTAAATATGTACAACGTCCCACTGTTGACAAAATTCGACATTTTCAAAAGGTAGCGAAAGGATTAATTAAAATCATTACTTTTGCGCCAGAAGTCGAAGGCGCTCATGACACATTAAATGAATTGCGTGATGATATCATCTTTTCAATGGGACATACTGTCGCCACATTTGAAGAAGCAAATGAAGCGGTAGAACGAGGTGCGAAACATGTAACGCATCTTTACAATGCTGCAACACCTTTTGAACATCGGAATCCAGGTGTGTTTGGTGCCGCATGGACCAATCAAAGTTTAAACACTGAAATTATTGGTGATGGGATTCATTCACATCCTGCTGCTGTAGATATTGCATATAAGCAAAAAGGACCTACTCACATGTATTTAATTACAGATGCCATGCGTGCCAAAGGTATGAAAGATGGTGAGTATGATTTAGGTGGACAAAATGTGATTGTTAAAGGGAAAGAAGCACGTTTAGAAAATGGCGCACTTGCAGGCAGTATTTTAAAAATGAATGAAGGACTGCATAATTTAATTCAATTTACGCATGATAGTTTAGATCACTTATGGCGAGTGACAAGTTTAAATCAGGCCATTGCACTTAATATTGATAAGCAAAAAGGAAGCTTAAGCATAGGAAAAGATGCAGATATCGTAATTGTAGACGACCATATACAAGTAGATACAACGATTAAATCAGGTACTATTCATCATTTTTAAGACTACTCGCATGGTGAAAAATGAATAATTTAGTATCTCTTTATCTTTTTAGGTTTATATATATGAAGTTTAGTGTATATACATAGTAAATCTACATAATATATGAATTTGAAGTAAAGGAGGGATAGGTAATGCAAAATGATTTGAGATTTCCAAGTGCAAAAAATTTCTTTACTACTTTAGGGTGGTTATCAGTCATTGCTTTATTAGCGGTTGTAGTGGTCAATGCGCTTTATAATAGTTCTTTTAAAAGTTGGTCAGATATCAGTGTGAAATTCACTCAAACGGATTTAATTTTCTTGATTACTTTCGCAATTATTGCGATAGTTTGTATTATTATTTCATTGCTTTTAAAATTATTTAAACATCCATAGTAAGTAAAGTTAACATATTAAAAGGGACAGAACTCGAGCGTTCTGTCCTTTTTAGTGGTTTAAATAATTAAATATGACATCATCAATGATAATGTCTACATTCGGATGCGTTTGTAAAATAGAAGCAGGTAATGTTTCAGTTTTCGGTCCATTCATTAAACGCTCAACAGCTTCTTGTTTACGTTCTCCAAAAGCTAATAAAATGATACGTTTTGCGCGCATAATAGATTGTAATCCCATAGAAATGGCTTGTTTTGGAACATCATCAATCGTATCAAAATGAGTACTATTTGCTTTAATCGTAGAATCAGTTAAATCTACAACTCGTGTTTGACTATCAAAAGATGTACCTGGTTCGTTGAAACCGATATGACCATTTTCTCCAATACCTAATAATTGAATATCGGGTTGTCCTATAGAGGATAGACGCTGTTCATAAGCATGTGCTTCGTCTTCAAGATCAGATGCGTCTCCTCTTGGAATGTAGATATGATCTTCATTCCATTCGTTATGATTAAATAACAGCTCATGCATATATGTGTAGTAGCTTTGAGGGTGTGATGAATTAAGACCCACATACTCATCTAAGTTAAATGTTTTAATATCATTTAAATTCACACGATTTGCCGTTAATAATTCAGATAATCGTGGATAGATTTCTGTCATCGTATTACCTGTCGCTAATCCAAGAGTGGCTGTCGGCGTACTTTGTATTAACTTTAATAACTCAACTGCTACATAATCACTTGCGATAGATTTGTTTTTTAAATTGATCAATTTCATCATCTAAACGCCTCCATATGTTTATGAATGATTTTTTACTGCTTCAACAAATCGTTCGGTAATTTGTTTAGGTCGTGTAATCGCACCACCAACTACTGTACAATGAACACCAAGTTCGTTCACTTTTTTATACATGTCAGGTGTGATGACATTACCCTCTGCAATGACTTTTGTGTTTACTTGATTAAGTACTTCTTTTAAAAATTCAAAATCATTTTCATATAATATATGACCCTTTGTATAAGATGTATACCCTCTTAGAGTGGTTCCAATATAGTCAAAACCTAATTGATCTGCATAAATAGCTTCTTCAATCGTTGAGATATCAGCCATAATTTCAATATCAGGCGCTTTTTCTCTAATATATTTCACAAGTTCTTCAAGAGATTCTTTTGGACGTTTTTGTTTAGTAGCATCTAAAGCAATGACTTCACAACCGCTTTCAATGAGTTCATTTACCTCTTTTGAAGTTGCAGTTATAAATACACTTGAGTTAGTGTAATCTCGTTTAACAATTCCGATAACTGGTAAATTGATTTCCTTGCGAATAGCTACAATATCTTCTATAGAGTTAGCACGTATACCTACTGCACCGCCTTGATAAGCAGCTAAAGCCATTTTTGACATAATGAACGAAGAATGTAAAGGTTCTTCAGGTAAAGCTTGGCAAGAAACGATTAATCCTTGTGGTAACATATCATTCACTCCGTAACATTTATATTTATAAATAGAATATATCGAGTTTGTGGTTATTTATACAATACTGTTGAATTGATTTACTCATATCATAACATTGAGAAAATTATTATCAATTTAAAATTATAAATTGAAAAATATTTTCATTTATAATAAATTAGACATAAGTTATTTAATTGAGTAAAGAGGATGATTGTAAAATGAAATTTGAAAATAGAGTTCAGCGTTGTCGTCATTTATTAACAAAAACAGATAAACGAATTATAGAATATATACAAAAGCATCCACTTGATGATAGTTTCTCAACAATTAATTCATTGGCTTATGCAATTGAAACATCGCCAGCTACAATAACGCGTTTCAGTAACAAATTAAATTACGATAATTTTCAAGATATGAAGTTTAGTTTGCAACATGAAAAATCAGAGAAATCTGTAGAAAATGCACCATTAGTACAACTTATACATCGTTATCATCAAAATATCATTCAACAAACTGGAGAGTTTATTTCTGAGGAAAAAATTAAACGCTTAGCACATAATTTAAAAACATGTAGACAGGTGAATTTCGCAGGTTTAGGGAGTTCAGGTTTAACAGCAAGTGAATTTTATTATCGTGCCATGCGTATGGGGATAAAAGGTTTAGTATCCACAGATGCTCATCAAATGAAGATTTCTGCGTCATTATTATCATCGAATGATATGTTTGTAGCAATTTCAAATAGTGGTGAAACAAGTGAGCTTATCGATGCGGCTAAAATAGCACGAAATCAAGGCGCTTATGTTGTTGTAATTACTAATTTTGAAGGAAGCACAATTACTAAAAATGCAGATTTAGTGCTGATTACGTCTGCGCAGTCCAATAATAATGATACAAGATTTATTAATTCACAAATTGCAACTCACTTTTTATTAGATCTTGTGAGTTACATTCTTCTTGGAGATCCTTACATGCATAAACTCTATCAACAAACACGTCAAGTTGTGCTAAACCATGGGAGCAAATAAATAAGAGGACTAGAATGCGTAGTCCTCCATGTTTATAACTACTATTGTATTGCACCGTACAAAGCTGCATTATTACCACTTCGAGTCGTCTGAAGACGTGCTATTCCATAATGAGGCGGAAGGTAATAATGAATTTTAGGCTTAATATATTTTAATAGTGTATCTTTTTGAGAAGAGATACCTCCACCAATCAAGATAAGTTCAGGATCATAGATAATTTGTAATTGAGCGATACCTTCAGCTACTGAATGGCTCCACTCTTCTAAAATATTGATTGCTACAGTGTCATTTTCTTCAGCTAATTCAAATAATTTTGGTACGTTAGTGTCATACTTAAAGTGATGTAATAGCATTAAATCTTTTAGCGCTGAAGTTGAAGCTCTTTGTTCAAATGTTTTGTCATCGGAAGAACGATAAAGCAAATAACCAATTTCATTTGCTCGATGACGTGCACCTTGATAGATTCCAATAGATTTATTATAAAATGCACCGCCAATTCCTGTTCCTAAAGTAAGACAAAAGATGTTATTTTCTTCATAATTATGCAAAGAAAGCTCCCCAAGTAATGCTGCATCTACATCGTTGTAAACAGTTATATTTGAGGACAATTCCTTGAAAACATTTAAAAAATTTGTACCATCAAAATTTTGAATAGTTGGTCCAGTGTAAACAATTTCTCCACGAGTTGAATCTACAACGCCAGCACTTGAGATACCAATGTGAGGATTTTTAAGCTGATATTTTTTTATAAATGCATCAATGATTAAGTATATTTCGTTCGTTATTAAAATGTGAATATTGTCTGGAGTAGCAATTGTTTTATAATCAATAATGTTTAATTCATTGTTAATTACTGCAAGTTTTATATTAGTGCCCCCGATATCAACTGCAATTTTATACATATAAAAAACCTCCTTAGTTTTCTTTATAACTACTATAAATCATTTTTAGTACTCTAGTTTTAATTTGAAAATTATTTTCATCAAATTTAGAATTATTTGTTAATATTTTTCATATAGTATTGTATAAAAATATGATAGCGTTTACAATTCGAAATATAAATAGAATATATTGCTGTTGAATTAATAATAAAATTATAAAAAATTCAGATCATATATTGGAGGATTTCGAATGGAAGAACAATTAAAAGGATTATATGCAGCGTTACTTGTCCCATTTGATGAAAATGGTCAAGTTAAAGAAGAGGGATTAAAACAAATCGCAAAGAATGCAATAGAAGTTGAACAATTAGACGGTTTATATGTAAATGGAAGTTCTGGAGAAAATTTCTTAATTAGTAAAGAACAAAAGAAACAAATCTTTAAAGTTGTAAAAGAAGCGGTTGGAAATGATGTGAAATTAATTGCTCAAGTAGGCTCACTAGATTTAAATGAGGCCATTGAACTTGGAAAGTATGCCACAGATTTAGGATATGACGCATTATCAGCAGTAACACCATTCTATTATCCGTTTTCTTTTGAAGAGATTAAGCAATATTACTTCGATATTATTGAAGCAACGCAAAATAAAATGATAATTTATGCCATCCCAGATTTGACTGGTGTAAATATTAGTATCAACCAATTTAAAGAATTGTTTAATAATGAAAAAATTGTAGGAGTAAAATATACTGCGCCAAATTTCTTCTTACTTGAAAGAATTAGAAAAGCATTTCCAGATAAGTTGATTTTGTCAGGATTTGATGAAATGTTAGTTCAAGCAGTTATTTCTGGAGTAGATGGTGCAATTGGTTCTACATATAATGTGAATGGCCGTCGTGCACGTCAAATTTATGACTTAGCTCGTGAAGGTAAAATTGAAGAAGCTTATAAAATTCAACACGATACTAATAATATTATTGAAACAGTTTTAAGCATGGGTATTTACCCTACTTTAAAAGAAATATTAAAAACACGAGGCATCGATGGTGGAGTACCTAAACGTCCATTTTCACCATTTAATGAAGCAAATCGTAAAGAATTAAATCAATTAATTGAAACTTATAGCTTGTAATTACGACACAATTTAAACGACAGAATATAAACAAGGGGTGATCCTTATGCAACATATAGGATTTGGGTTATGGAATTGGATAGCAGTTATCGTCTATCTTGTAGCAATGTTATTAGTAGGTGCCTATTTTACTAAACGTGCAAGTCAAGATACTGATAGTTTCTTTAAAGCAAGCGGACGTTTACCATCGTGGGCAATTGGCTTTTCTATTTATGCGACTACATTAAGTGCAATTACGTTTATGTCTACACCTGAAAAAGCTTTTTTAACTGATTGGGCCTATATAGCAGGAAATATTGCAATTGTAGCAATCATTCCAATATTAATTGCTTTTTATGTTCCATTCTTTAAAAAATTACATGTAACTTCAGCTTATGAGTATTTAGAAGCACGATTTGGACCAAGTATACGTTTAATTGGATCATTATTATTTATTATTTTTCACTTAGGACGTATTGCAATCGTTATTTATTTACCAACTTTAGCAATAACTGCTGTATCTGATATTAATCCATACATTGTAGCAAGTTTAGTAGGTATTTTATGTATTTTATATACATTTTTAGGTGGATTCGAAGGAGTCGTTTGGAGCGATTTTATCCAAGGTGTCATTTTACTTGGTGGAGCACTGCTTATCATTATCATCGGTGCTTTTGAAATAAAAGGTGGATTTGGCACAATTGTACATGATGCTATTGCGAATAAAAAAATTCTTAGCGCAGATAATTGGAAACTTAACTCAGCAGCAGCGGCGATCCCAATTATTTTCCTGGGAAATATTTTTAATAATTTACATCAATATACAGCGAGCCAAGATGTAGTACAACGTTATCAAGCATCAGAATCTATGGAAGAAACCAAAAAATCATTATGGACAAATGGTGTCTTAGCACTAATTTCAGCGCCTATTTTCTATGGCATGGGTACGATGATGTATTCATTTTATCAGCATCAAGAAACATTGCCTAAAGGTTTTAATACATCATCAATTGTTCCATATTTTATTTTGACTGAAATGCCCTCATTTATTGGTGGATTACTTATTGCAGCAATATTCGCTGCAGCACAATCAACAATTTCATCAAGTTTAAATTCAATTTCAGCATGTACTTCTGAAGATATTAAACATCGCTTCTTTGGAAAAAGGGATGATAAATCAGAAGTGAAATTTGCTCGATTAATTATTGTGATAGCAGGTTTATTAAGCTATGGTATTTCGATGTATTTAATTGCAGCAGATTCTAATAATTTATGGGATTTATTCTTACTTATTACTGGATTATTTGGTGTGCCGTTAGCTGGAATATTTGCAGTTGGGATATTCACAAGACGTGCAAATACATTTGGTGTCATTGTCGGACTATTTGCAGGAGTAATTATCGCTTATTTACTTCATGGAATAGGTGGAGGAAACTCACCATTTTACGTATCAATTATTTCATTTTTAGTTGCTTTTATTTTAGGTTATATCGTAAGCTTGCTTGTACCATCTAAAAATGTAAAAGATATTACTGGTTTAACGATTTACGACAAAAATAAAGCTTCTACATATATATCTAAAATAGCAAAAAGAAATTGATTTTTAATATTAAGAGAGTAGGAAAATGAATTCATTGTCAATTCAATCTTACTCTTTTTTCTATGCTATGATAAATTTATATACATCACTTATATTGGAGAATAAAAATGAAAATAATAAAAATTGTTGGTATGTTTCTTTTAGCGATAATCATTATGGTTATTTCTCAAACGATTGCGCTATTATTTGATACATTGATACCATTTTATGGAATTGGAACAATTTTATCGAGTATCACTTATATTTTACTTACATTTTTCATCGTAAGATGGATAATTACTCATGTATTTAAAGAGGCGCTATCTTCATATCGAATGACAAAACCTGTATTTCATCCGATTTATTTGATTTTAGGTATTGCATTACCGTGCGTAGTATATGCGATTTACTTTATTTTTATACCGGGAGATTTTAAGATACATCATTTTAACTCAATCAGTAAGACGATACACGATTTGAGTTACATTATTTTTATGCAAGCTGCAGCTGGTGCTATTGTCGAGGAAATAGTGTGTCGAGGTCTTTTAATGGGCTATATTGAAAAGAAAACGAACATTCGAATAGCAATCGTTGTTACTTCACTGTTCTTTGGTGTGATTCATTTATTGAATGGTGCTCTAAATGTGACAAGTTTCCTTTTATTGTTAGCTAGTGGCACTTTAGTTGGTATGATGTTTGGTATAGCAACATATCGATTTAACACCATTTGGGCGAGTATCACCTTACATTTCTTTTGGAATGTCTTTCAAGTCGTTTATATCACTACAAAAGAAACTGACTATAACGTCTTTCAATATGTTTTACGTTTTAAAAATATGGTGCTTACGGGAGGACAGTTTGGTTTTGAAACATCTATCGTCTCTACCATAGGCTATACCATTGTGATTATTATTCTGTTAATGTGCCGTAGTCCATATAAAGAACGCATTCAAAAGTAGTCGTAATTGTTCTATACTTAAAGTAAAGATAAATAAACGTAGTTAAGGAGAAAAGTTATGAAAAAGATAGTGATAGTAACGCTTATTCTCATATTATCTATTGGCTTAGTGGGATGTCATCGATTGTCTAAAGAGAATAGTGACCATTCGGACAAAGCGGATACACAAGAAGAACATTCAACAGAGGAAAATAAAAGTTCTGATGATCAAGATATCAGTCTAGAACCAGATACAAAGATACCAGATCATGTTTTTGAAAAAACATCAGTACGACATACACAGATTTCTGAAAAAACGATTAAAAAAGATATTAAAAAGTATATTAACATTGATAAAAAAATCAATGATACGATGAATACATATAAAATGAAATTATATTCCAATCAAAAGTTATCCAATACAGAAGTAAATAAATTAAAAAAACTTGTTCAATTAGAGACTGAGAATGATACAAATTTTGGACAATACATTCAAAGTAATCAGATGCCAAATAATGACTATGTGATCTATACTGATAAAATAAGTCGTTATATTTCAACAGCCAATCGCATAGAGCAAAAAAGTTTAGAAATATCATTAAAATCGGATGATGATACATCTATTTTTAATGATATTGAGCAAGTGAATAAAGATCAAGACATTGTAAATGATCGAGAAAAACAAGATATTGCAAATTTCTTGGAAGATAAAAATATTAAAACTGAAGCGTTTAATGAGGATTCAAATCATATTGATATAGATTAATCGAATGAATTAAAAAAGGAGTGGGCCGATGAATTCAAAATGAATTCCGATCCACTCCTTTTTTGGGGAGATAGTTGTCGACTTCATTTAACTGGTATACTTTTTTAGCTAAACATTGCGATAAAGTAACTCACAATAATCACAATACCCGTCACGCCATTATGAATCATATGAACCATCATACTATCTCTAACGTTATGACGACGATGATAAGCGAGATAAAAAATCATCGCCATTGTGATATACATTAAAACAGCTACCCAATTTGAAATACCATGTTGAGAAGCGAAAATAAGTGAAGATAAAATAAATGGTAACCAAAAACTGCTACGTTTAAATAGTGTCTCTTTAAAGATACCTCGATAAATTAATTCTTCTAAATAGGGAGCTACAAACGTAAGGGTAAGTGCAAATACTATGACAGGAAACGCTTGTCCAAGTTGATCGGGAGAAGGTTTCGCGCCTTGAAAGTTACCCAGTAATGCCTTATCATTTTCTGTCTGTGCTTGACCTGTTATTGCCATCATTAGAAAACTCATTCCAATGACAATAACGCGAAGTAATAGTGCCCATCCGATATTAATCATAATATCTTTGCGTTTAAACGGTTTAATTGGCTCATATGTATGCCGTTGATAATAACGTCTAACCAGCCAAATAACGACAGCGGCTAACAGCATAAATAATAATGTTGCTAGTGTTCCACTTGTAACATCCATTTTTGCAGAAAAATTAGTAATAAATAAAATAAGAACAATAGGAATCTGAGCAAGTAACATCCATCCTATAAAAATAAGAACATTTAAGAAGCGATTCCCTTTAGGATAATGTTCATCTTTTTTATGATAATGAGAGTCAAGATTTGAATCTGAATGCATACGTGTTTCTGTAATACCTTGTTGAGTCATGATTGTATCACCTCTAATGTTTTTATTTGAACTACGTATACTGCAACTTGAACATAACATACTCTGATTTCAACCTACAACTTACTTTATAAAATATTTGAACTATTTATGAAAAAAGTGAGACAAAACTCGTTGTCCCACTCTTTATTTTGAATTAACCAATATTTAAATGTTTACCAGGTAAAGCTTTCAATAAATATGAATCATGTGTAATGATAATTAACTGTAAATGTTGAAATTCTCTTAACATTTGTAAGATGATATCTTCGTTCACCATATCTAAATTTGTTGTTGCTTCATCTAAAATCAAGACATCTGGTTCTACAAGCAAAGCTTTTGCTATCCATAGCCTTTGGAATTGGCCACCACTTAAAGTACTCACTTTTTTACCAAGTAATTGTGATTCTAACTTACATTGCGACATGACTTCTTTTATTCTGTCCTCATGTATAGCTTTAGGATAATGAAAATGAATTAAAGGTTGTTTTAATATCCAATGAACTGTTTTATTTGGATCAAGTGTACTCGAATGATATTGAGGCACATATTGGATATGTTTCATCCATTTGTGTTGTGAAATATGGCCAAGTTCTAAATCGTTATATATGAGTGTACCTTGATAATTTGAATCTAATCCTGCAATAATTTGAGCCAAAGTAGACTTTCCGCTTCCACTTACGCCACTTATCAATAAATGATCGTGTGTCTCTAATGTATAATTAAAATTTTTAAATATCTGTTTATTAGAAAAAGCTTTATTTAACTGTTTAATCTGTAACATATTGATATCTCCTATTAGCTAGTTCAATCAATTGCTTCGTGTAAGCATGCTGAGGATCACGTAAAATATCAGAAGCACGCCCTGTTTCTACAATGTTTCCGTTTAGCATGACACTGATATGTGTTGCATAGTTTAAGACTAAGTTTAAATCATGAGTTACAAATAGCACTGTCATATCATGTTCTGTCACTACATGATGCAGTAGAGCCATTAAACTATGACGATTGTTTTGATCTAGCGCACTAGTCGGTTCATCTGCAATTAAAAACTGTGCTTCTCTTACAATAGCCATGACAAGTGCAACTCGTTGTGCCATACCACCACTCAATTCAAAAGGATACTGATAATAAATGGATTCAGGTTGGTCCAATCCGAGATGTTTAAATTGACGTAATACAAATGCTTTTTGTTGATCACGTGTTAATGAAGATGACATAGAGTCAAACAATGCATCAAAGTGTCGCTTGATACGAACATTTTGGAAAAAATTGCGATTCGCATCTTGGAACATTGCATCCGTTTGCGTTAAATCGAGATGAATCTCACCACGATAGGTTAAATCATCTTCTTTCATATTCAGTACAGTACGTGTAAGTAAAGATTTACCACTCCCACTTTCTCCAATTAAACAATGAAAGCTTCCTTTTTCAATCTTTAAATGTATCTGTTTAAGTAATGGTTCATGTTTGTGATAAACAGATACATCATTGATATAAAGGACTGTATCTAATGTAGGTGACGACGATTGAGTATTTGACATATGAGTGCGAACCCTCCTAATAAGACACCTGGAAAGATAAATAACCAGGGCGCAGAATAGAAATAACTTTTACCGTCATGTAAAATGGCGCCTAATTCAGGAATAGGGGGTTTTACTCCTAAACCAATAAAGGCGAGACCGGAAATACTTAACATTAACTTACCAAAATCTGCAGTAACAAGTGCCATAATGTCGCTGATGAGATGTGGCACAATGTGATGTATTGTAACTTGGAACTTCGACATCCCACTAAGTGGCGCAAATTTAATGAACGGTTGTGTCATCGTGTCACGTGCTAAATTTCTGAAATACCGCAAATAGCGACCGAGCCAGCCGATGATGAGTGCAAGACATAATCCTACTACAGAATTATTAATAAAACCAAGGACGACAAGCGCGATAATGATAGCTGGTAAAGCGATTAACATATCTGCAAGTGCCATAATGATAGAATCTAACCATTTACCTACTATAGCTGAAATAAGACCAATAATCAGTCCAAGCACGATTGTCCCTATCATAATGAATGCAGTAAGACCAAGTGTAATCAAGCTACCTACAAATAGTCGTGTTAGAAAATCTCTACCCAAATCATCCGTACCAAGTAAATGATGTAAACTTGGAGGACGTAATGCTTGAGATTGATGAATTTGATTTGCTTTATCATATAGGACATAAGCGAGTATAACTAAAATGACTATCGTAATAGGCCATATGAAACGTTTAATCTTCATACGTTACTCGCCCTCCTAACGTTTTCGACATATTCAAACGAGGGTCACTTTTTTCTAGTAAAATATCACCCAGGAAATTCAATATCATAATGATTGTAATCATCATCATTAGAATACCTAGAATGAGTGGATAATCCCGAAGATTAATACTAATAATAAGCAATTTTCCTAACCCTGAAATACTAAAAATGACTTCTAAAATAATGACTCGACTGAATAAACGAATAAAATTATTAATTGTAATCGTAAGTAATGGCGCTAAGATGTCTTTAACTTGTACGTAAATACGATCTTTTAATTTAAACTGACGTAATGAGGCAAGTTGGTATGCTTCCTTACGAAGTGTACGTTTAAATAGATGACTGCTAAGTAAAACCATATGACTCCCTTCAACCAAGACTAAAATAGCGATAGGTAGAATGAAGTATTCAAAGCTATAACTTCCAACAAATGGTAGAAGATGCCATTTCACACCGAAATAGTAAATAAAAATAATGGCTAACCAATATTCTGGTAGTGATGTCACCACTTGAGACGCATGTAATATGAATGTAGACCACTTTTTCTTAGGATAATTTCCACAGAGATAGCCAATAATATAGCCAAGTGGAAATAAGATGATGGCTGAGATAAAAATAAGTTTCAAGGTAGGAGCAACGGCTTTAGCAATACGATCAGTGACAGGCTCGCCGTTACTAAAGCTCGTGCCTAAATCTCCTGTAAATGCATGACCTAGCCATTGTAAATAACGAATAGGCAATGCTTGGCTTAACCCAAGTTTATCTTGAGCCATCTTAATTCGTTCATCTGTAATTTGTGCCACACCATGTTCATGTAGATATTGAATTGCTGGATTTCCAGTTGTATGTTCAAGTAGCACAAATAAGATAAACGAAATAATAATGAAATATAATATAAGTTTAAGTAAATGTTTAATCATACTAATCATGATGAGATACCTTCAATTTATCGTAATTAATGGGTGCATCCGTTTGTCCCGAGAATTCGAATTGCTTAATCTTAGGACTTGTAACAAACACTTCGTTTGGATAAGCAATCGGCACTTCAAGATATTGTTGATCGATGCGATGTAAGATGTGATTAAATGCACGTTGTTGATCATCCTTATTGGTAATGGTTGAGAAGCGGTTAAGCATTTTTGTTAGCTGAACATCGTTTGCGAACATGCCAGGCTTATTTCCGTCTTGCTTAAAGCGTGCATTTAAAAAGTTATATGGCATGAGCGCATTCGTATAAGAACGATAGAAAATAAGATCATAATCTTTTCGGATAGTGAGTGTTTCATAATACGTTTGGGCATCTAAAACGTTAATATCCAAATGAATACCTACGTTTTTCAAATCTTGTTGCATAATTTCTGCTTTTGTTTTCCATTCAGGAAATTCATCAGTTTGAAGCGCTAATTTTAAAGAAAGGTCTCGTCCATTTTTTTCAAAGTAGCCCCGATCATTTTTTTTATAGCCTAATTGTTCTAATAAGCGTGTCGCTTGAGTAGGATTATATGAATGGGTGTGTTGATTTGTATCATTCACGAATTCTACGCCGTCTTGGAATAATCCTTTAAGCTGCTTATTTGATGATAAGTGATCAGTATTAATCGCTTTACTGATTACTTCGCGCATCTTTTTATTTTGAAGTAATGAGACCTCTGGATTAAAGGCCATGAACTGTGTTTCTGTACTTGGATATTGTTTTACCTTTAAATCTTGATTACGGTATGATTCCTTGATTTGTTGAGGAGTCAAATGTCCTAGTGAACCCCCTGTAATATCAATAGAATGACTTTCCATTGCAAGATGTCTCGAATCGCTATCTTCAATTGTTTGAAAAATTAAATCGTAATCCAATGGATGATGGTTGTGATAATAAGGATTCGGTTTAAAAGTCACAGTCTCATTTGTTGAATCTGCTACTTTGAATGGTCCTGTACCAATCGCTTTTTCAAATTTTCCAGTGGTTTTACCATCTTTTACCGCATGTGGACTCATGATACGTAGCGGACGTATTTGTGATAATTCATTTAATACTTGATTTGATGGCATTTTCAAATGAATATCTACAGTATAGTTATCTTTAATAGTAACCGACTTCAGTTTATCTAATGTTTCCATAGGATTCGTTTTATCTGTCGCTTTCGCACGTTCAATTGAAAATTTGACTGCTTTCGCATCAAAGTTCGAACCATCATTAAATTTAATATGGTGTTTTAAGTGAAACGTATAATCTTTTCCGTTATTAGAGACTTTCCAAGATTTAGCCAAACCAGGCTCAATCTTTCCATTTTCTCCATATGTAACAAGAGGTTGGTATATTGCACTGTAGACAGGCATCGGAACATCAAACGCTTGTGCATCTAACTGGCTCGGGTTAAATTCTCGTGCAAGAGATACTTTCACCTCTTTGTGTTGATGATGATCATGTGTACATCCAGTTAATAGGAGAGACGCACACATCATGAATGACAAAAGCAGATGCTTTCTCAAATTTAAAACCTCTTTCAATTTATATTTGTCACTTATTAATAATACACGGTAATATTTATTTTGAAAATAAAAAACGTCTACAAAATTATATATTTTGTAGATAAAAAGAATCGTTTTAATTATAGAATTTGTATCTTATATATCACTAATTATCTTATTTTCTAATGTGTTTCTCCTAAAGCTACTTTAACATCAGGGTGGTCTGAAATCGCATTGATTGCTGCTGTAAGTCCTTTTGTAATCGTATCTAAAGACATCGAAGGTGTATTAGGTTTATCTATGACTTGTTCTGGAATAAAGGGCACATGGATAAAGCCAAATCGTAAGTTAGGATAATACTTATCTGCAAGGTAGCCTAATTGATAAAGCACATGATTGCAGACAAATGTGCCTGCGGTATTCGATAAACTTGCTGGAACACCCGCTTTTTTAATCGCTTCTGTCATTGATTTTATAGGAAGATTTGAAAAGTAGGCTGGTGCACTATCTGGATGAATGACAACATCAATGGGTTGATTTCCTTTATTATCCGCAATACGTGCATCATCAATATTAATGCCTACACGTTCAGGTGTAATATTGAAACGTCCCCCTGCTTGTCCAATCGATAATACCACGTCGTAATGATGATGTTCTAATTCATGTTGAATCACATCTTTTGATTTGTGAAATACAGTTGGGATTTCTAATGTTGTAATGGTATGTGCCCCAATAGTAGGATCCAGTTGTCTAACCGCTTCTAATGCCGGATTTACCTTTTCTCCGCCAAACGGATCAAATGCAGTAACTAAAATATTCATAAGAAAACATCTCCTTTAATTTTTTATAGTTTAATACGTAAAGTATAAACACTTATTTACATCATTAAACAGATGATGATATAAGGCAACGTAAAAGATATATGAACAGTTTGTGAATCATTTAAAATTAAGAATAAAATTAAACTAGAAGGGTAAAATAATTACGTAAAAGGAGTGGTATTATGACAAAAACAGCAGTCATTACAGGTTCAGCAGCAGGATTAGGAAAAGGAATTGCTCAACGTTTAGCCAATGATGGATTTAATATTGTGATTCAAGATATTAATCAAAAAGCTCTAGAAAAAACAGAACAAGAATTTAAAGAGAATGGATATAACGTGGTAGCATTTCATAGTGATGTTTCTAAGAAAAAAGAGCAAGAAGAATTGGTTCAATTTGCAGTGGCAGAATTTGGTCAAATTGATGTATTTGTAAATAATGCTGGTGTAGATGCGGTATCACCTATTTTAGATATTACAGAAGATGAATTGGATAAATTATTCCATATAAATGTATATGGCACGTTATTTGGAATTCAAGCGGCAGCAAAACAGTTTATTAAGCAAAATAGTAAAGGTAAAATCATTAACGCATGCAGTATTGCAGGACATGAATCTTATGAGGTATTAGGTACATACTGTGCTACTAAACATTCAGTACGTTCTCTCACTCAAACTGCAGCGAAAGAATTAGCTGAAAAAGGTATTACGGTGAATGCTTATTGTCCTGGAGTTGCTAAAACTGAAATGTGGGATCGTATTGATGCTGAAATGGTTAAACTAGACAGTAATCTAAAACCAGGTGAAGCATTTGAACAGTTCTCATCAGCAATTAAACTCGGACGTTATCAAGAACCACAAGATGTGGCTTCTTTAGTGTCATTCTTAGCATCATCAGATTCAGATTATATTACTGGACAAGCCATTTTAACTGATGGTGGACTAGTTTATAGATAAAATAAAGAATGATAAAAGTGAAAAAATAATAAGCCTCTCTTACACTTTGATGTAAGAGAGGTACTTTATTAGATTTAAAAATATGTTATCCGTTCACTTTTTCAGTATACAATCCTTTATTCTTTCTCGAAAAGACTACCAAATCGTCACGATTTATTAAGTCATCGGTGAGTTGTAATTCTGTAATGGTATTAGAGTCATAATATTTAATATAGAGTGTTTTTGTCGTTAAATTAAAGACAGTTTGATATAACGTATAATAAAATCCATTGTCAGAAGGGCGAACAGCGCCTTTTGGTACACTCACATGGTCTAAAATTCTAAATGCATCTAAGATAGGATGATCATCGCTATCTGGTAATAAGTGATGAACAAGATAAGCTGCGCGAACAAAACGTTCGCCAGATGTATACCCTCCAGGTAAACCGAATGTGCCATTCATATTCCCTAAGTTAAATTGTTTTGAAAATGTATTATCAATTTTATATGGTGTCACATGCATATAGTGTTTCAAATTTTCATAATGCCAATTTAAATCTGGGTTATTTGTGAGTACGCCAATTGGATTATCAATCACTACGATACGTCCTTCAACAAATGTCACTTCCACAGTTCTGCCTGTCGCATCAGATAAATGATAATGTAATGGAGGAACTTCGTTAATATCACTATATGAATAGGCTACAACGTTAACATGTTTCGCATTTTCAATAAGTTCTTCAATATTTCTGTTATAGCCGAGCGCCCACACAAGGACTTCTGTTTGCGAAATATTGATATAGCCGTCACGAATGTCTGTCGCATATGACGCATATCCACGATCGTATTGATTTGACATGGCAAGTCCATGTTCATTGACGCCATCTCCAAAAACAAAACCTTCCATATCAGAACCAGCACCTGCAAAGGCATATAACGTTTTCCCTTTATAGTCGACATGCGATTTAAAGGAGTATCCTCGAGGTTGAACTGCAGGAAAGCCATTCAAAGGGTAATCGTAATCCATCGTTCTTCCAAAAATAACATCTCCATTGCTGGCTCGAAATGTAATGCCTGTACACATATCGTCGTCTCCTCGTAAATTAATTTTTAATCGCTATTTTAAAATATAAACCTAAAATAAATGTTAACACATAAGCAACGCCACTAATTACATATGCCCACATCACTCCTTGATTATCTACAACAAGTGAAATACCTAAAGTACCAAGTGAGAAAAATACACTGCTTAATAAATTATTCAGTATATAGGTGGAGGTCAGGATTTCTTTTGGTACTTCACGTTGTACAACTGAGTTTAAAGAAATATAGCGTGAATCTTCGAAAATCCCCATTAATAATGAAATTAGTAAAGCAAGTAACACAGATTTATGTAGGATAAAGCTGACATTAATAAACGCTAATATGAGCGGAATGTAAATAATAACAGGGTAACTTATTTTTGTGAAAAATTGATCTTTACCATTTATCCATAATCCAGCAATAATCGTCCCACTAAAGAAGGCAGCATTGATGAGTCCAAACCAAAAATCATCGACATGTAAAAATGTTCTCGTATATGTAAGAATAATTGCAGCAACCCAAATGGATGTTGCGACAGATTCGAAAATTGTAGATAGATTTAGATATAAACTCAGTTTATTGAAATAGTTATGACGTAATACAGTTTTAAAGCTATTTAATATATTTTCTTTTTCATTATTATAAATATGCCGTTCTGAAAGTTGAATAATAAAGAAGTAGGATAGGATTTCTAGTACAAGCGCAAATAAAAATAAATATTTAGCGCCAATCAGGCTCATCAGAAATCCACCTAATGTCCATGTCGACAATTGAACAATGCTACTCATCATATTCATTAAAGCGTTTGCCGACGTTATGTATTCTTTCTTTTCAATAAAAGGAATCATCGCATTCTTAATTGGATTGGTAAAGCCATCAAATAGAGCATTTATAAATAGTAGAATAAAAATAAATATTGGAGATTCCTCGAATATAAGTAGACTTGCGATGATGGATAGACTCACAAGTTTAAGCCCTTGGAAAATCCACAATACTTGTTTTTGAGTAAAATACTGATAAATATAATTTGAAATAAAGCTACTAACAAAGAGTCCGGAAGTAAAAATAATTGGAATCATAGAAGCGGCAGTCGTTTTTGAGGTTATACTATATACTACCGAAATTAAGCCGACAACGATTAACACGTCTCCAGTATTTGCGAATAGCTGACTATAAAAAAGATGGAAGTAATCTTTACTGTGCTTCTTCATAACAATCACCTTATGTAAGTTTCAATTTAAGTTATTATAGCACAGTAAGTATGTAAAAGTACCCTTTAAAAGTAGGTTGATACTTATAAAGGGTACATATCATTATGCGTGAATATGTTCAGGAACATCTTTAAAGTTCTCTAAACGACGATTCCATTCCTCATCACTAATATGGTGTTTTGCAACGTAGCGATTACGTTTATGTTTAGCACAGTCATATGAACATGCGCCAAGATATTTTGCTTCATTTTCTTCGGATACTAAAATTTGTTTATTGCATTCTGGATTTGCACAGTTAATATAACGTTCGCATGGTGTGCCATCAAAGTGTTCTTTACCAATCACTGTTTTGTCTACATGGTTAACATCGACACTAATACGTTCATCGAAGACGTACATTTTGCCATCCCAGTACTCACCTTTTGTTTCTGGGTCTTTACCATACGTAGCAATACCGCCATGTAATTGTCCTACATTTTCAAAGCCTTCTTTTACAAGCCAGCCTGAGAATTTTTCACAACGGATACCACCCGTACAATAAGTCACAATGTTTTTACCGTCTAATTTTTCTTTATTTTCACGAATCCAATCTGGTAAATCTCTGAAGCGTGTAATATCTGGACGAATGGCACCGCGGAAATGACCTAAGTCAAATTCATAATCATTACGTGCGTCTAAAATAACAGTGTCATCATCTTCTAATGCAGCTTTAAACTCACTAGGTGAGTAATATTTACCAGTTGTCACACGTGGATCAACATCATCTTCTAATCCTAAAGCAACAATTTCTTTTCTAGGACGTACATGCATTTTTTTGAATGCATGGCCCTCAGTTTCATCAATTTTGAAAGTCATATCTTTAAAACGTTCATCTGCATGCATATGTTCAATATATTTATCTGTATCTTCTTTTGTACCAGATAATGTACCGTTGATACCTTCTGTAGATACTAAGATTCTACCTTTTAAGTTATGTTCTTTACAAAATGCTAAATGTTCAGTAGCAAATGTGTCAGGGTCATCAATTGTTGTATATTTGTAATACAATAACACTCTATAATCCATTTTCTGATTCTCCTCTAAAAGTTAATTTATCTGTATGTTAAACGTATCTAAATTGTTATTTATATAAAAATCGACATTATAATATTTTAACAAAATTATAACTTCTTTCAATATTTGCGCTCATAAATCAGTCAATTGACCTATACAAGGAGAATCATTTTACTTATTGAAATCGATTACATATAGTAAGCTTAAGTTTAGAATGTTTCAAGCGTATAATAAACTATGTAAATGAATGACATAAGGAGGCTTATTTAATATGTTGGATAATAAATTACCTAAATTAACGTATAGTGGTAAATCTAAAAGTGTAGTTCCTATTGTTTCTGAAAGTGAATTACAAACAGTTACAGCTGAACCATGGTTAGAAATTTCAGATGAAGGACTTCAACTTGAAGGACTTATTTTTGATAGAGAACATAACTTATTTTTATGTGAAGTATTTGGTGGAAAGATTTTCAAAGTTAATCTACCAAGCAAAGATATTTCTGTAGCGTTTCAATCAGAAAAACAAAATCCAGCTGCAGTAAAAATTCATAAAGATGGACGATTGTTTACATGTTACTTAGGTGACTTTGAATCTACAGGTGGTATTTTCGCAACAGATGAACATGGAGAACACTTTGAAGAGATTATTTCAGAAATCAATACAGATTATTGTATTGATGATATGGTATTTGATAGTAAAGGTGGTTTTTATTTCACCGACTTTAGAGGGTATTCAACGAATCCTAAAGGTGGCGTCTACTACGTTTCTCCTGATTTTAAAACGGTGACACCCGTGATACAAAATATTTCTGTTGCTAATGGTATCGCACTTAGTACTGATGAAAAAGTACTGTGGATAACTGAAACAACGACGAATCGCCTTCACCGTATTCAATTAGAAGATGATGGTGTGACTATTGCACCGTTTGGAGCAACCATACCGTATTATTTTACTGGTCATGAAGGACCTGATTCTGTTTGTATTGATAGTGATGACAACTTATATGTTGCAATGTATGGACAAGGCCGAGTTCTTGTCTTTAATAAAAGAGGGTATCCTATTGGTCAAATCTTGATGCCAGGTCGTGATGAAGGGAAAATGTTGCGTTCTACGCATCCGCAATTTATTCCAGGTACAAATCAATTGTTAATATGTACCAATGATATTGAGAATAATTCAGAAGGTGGATCAATGATTTATACAGTAGAAGGTTTCGCTAAAGGACATGAAAGCTATCAATTTCAATCGTAAATAGCTATAAATTACAATTAAAAACATCCTTACTTATCGTAGTGAGGGTGTTTTTGAATTGTATTATTGTAGATAGGATTTTAATTAAAAAAAGATAAGTATCATGTGAAACATAAATAGATATCGATTATACTAAAGAAAAGAATAGGACATACATCATGTATGAGAGGAGTATTGGATGAAAGACAATTGGATAACACATAAAGCAGATAGTCTCGTAGGAACATTCTATGACCAACAATCATATCAATTTCAACAAGAAGGGTTTGAAACGACACTTTCCTTTGGAACAGCAGGTATTCGTGGTCAATTTGGTTTAGGTCCAGGACGTTTAAATCGATATACCATTCAACGTCTAGCTTTAGGAATTGCATATTATTTACAAGATAATATGGCACAACCTTCCATTGTCATTCATTATGACATTCGTCATTTATCAGCAGAATTTGCAGACATTATCGCACATATTTTAGCAACACATCATATAAAAGTGTATTTATCAGATACATATCAAACAACGCCTCAATTATCCTATGCAGTGAGGTTTCTTCAAACATCTGCAGGCATTATGATTACAGCCAGTCACAATCCTAAAGACTATAATGGCATTAAAGTGTATGGTGCTGATGGAGCACAGCTCGATGATATCGCCTCACTTGAAGTGGCTAATTATATTGAGCAATTAGATGATCCACTTCATTTAGAAATTGAATTAAATGAGGCGTTAATTAAAGAAAATATTTTACCCTTACCAGAAGAGATTAATAAATACTACTTTTCGGAAATTAGCCAATTGATTGGTGACATACCTCCATCAAACTTAAATGTGGTGTATACGAGTTTGCATGGTACAGGAACACCTATTATTCCGAAGGTGCTAAGCCACCTTCACTTTAATAACATTGAACTTGTTGACTCACAATGTAAAATTGATCCTGATTTTAGTTCTGTAAAAAGCGCCAATCCAGAAGAACATGAAGCGTTTGATTTAGCTATCAAACAAGCCCAATACTCTAAAGCTGATTTAATCATTGCGACAGATCCTGATGTGGATCGAATGGGATTCGTTGAACGAGATCATGATGGTCATATTCACTATTTTAATGGTAGTGAGATTGGTGCGTTAATGATTAAATATTTAGTTGATCATACGACGCTTCCTAAATATCCAGTCATGATTCAATCCATTGTAAGTGGTGAACTAGGAAAACGTTTCGCAAAGCAACATGGAGTCACTGTGAAGGAAGTCTTAATTGGTTTTAAATTTATTGCCAAGGCCATTCGCGAATTAAATAACGATGAAGCGTTTATCTTTGCTTACGAGGAAAGTTATGGTTATCTTGCGGGAGATTTTGTGAGAGATAAAGATGCCATTCAAATTGTGCCACTTGTGATCAAATATGCGTCAATTTTAAAAAATGAAGGCAAAACCTTACGCGATGCATTAACTGACATTTACGAAGAAATAGGATATTATTGTGACCAACCTATATCTAAAGTATTTGAAGGGCAAAAAGGTCAACAAGAGATTGCAACGTTAATGGAACATCTTCGTCAACACATTCCAGATACGTTGGGCGGATTAAAAGTGATAGCAGTTGAAGACTATCAAAGTCAAAAGAGAATCAATAAACGGGATGATAAAATTGAAACGATATCTCTGCCAAAGTCAAATGTGATTCGGTTGATCTTTGATGAGGGATTTGTTGCATTACGTCCTTCAGGAACAGAACCTAAACTCAAATTCTATCTTTCACTTAATGTTGACGATTTCGAACAAGTTTCGCATGATATCTATCAATATATATTTAATGATAATAAATAAAATAGAAAAATAAGTATAAAAAAATAACACCTTATATCGAGTCTTTATACTCATGATATAAGGTGTATTTTAATTAATATTTTCTTAAAAAGTCGAGTTGACGATGATACAATTTATCAGCAATATAAGCTTGGACGCGTGTAAGCACTTCTTCAATTTCTTGTGTCAGATTAGATAATACACGTACTGTAAAACCATGTGTAGGTAATTGCGTAATACCAATACGGCAATCGTATTGCTTTGTATAATCTTTAATTTCATCATACACATCTTCAATGAATTTTTGCGTTATATTAGGGTGTATACAATAAGCCGAACCAAGATGTGTATAGTTTTCCATATAGCCAATCGAACTCATTTTTGTTTCACTTGGGTGCATGCGTAAATTATCGTAGGTGATAAGCACATCATCTACATAAATTTCATTAATTAAATGCATGTAGTCGTAAGTGAATGGTGTGTCTTTTTCAGAATAGCCTGGGGTTAAAATATCGGTATAGAACATTGATGCACTTTTATCTAAATTAAAGACGTTATGTTGGAAAAACTTTGCTCTTTCATAAGCAATAATAGGATCTCCTACATATTCCATATAACCATCTTTTGCTATATTGAATGTTTGGTATTGTTTCACGCAATCGTTTAACGTCTTATATATTTTAGTTGCACCTTGAGAGGTCAAAGTGACTTTAGCATCTTCTTCAACATTAATATCCATACGATAACGATCGCCATCTAAATAACCACCGCCAACATTTACGATATAAAATGTTGGAATCGTAGAAAAATTTAAATAAATTGGACGAATAACCTTTAACGCTTTTTCGAAAAAGATATTACGGGCAACAGAACGCTCACCATTATTAAAAACAGTGAGATTCAATTGTCCAGTCCAAGAAGGTTTTGAATCGAATTGATGTTGTACCATTAAGCTAATCCTTTAAGTAATGCATCGCGTTCAATCCATTCAATGACATTATCTAAACCCTCGTCGGTTTTTAAATTTGTAAATGTGAAGGGACGATTGCCACGAAATGTTTTAGTATCTTCTGCCATTTGGTCAAGTGATGCACCAACAAATTCTGCTAAATCTGTTTTATTAATGATAAAGTAATCAGATTTAATCATACCTTGTCCACCTTTACGTGGAATTTTTTCACCTTGAGCTACATCGATGATATAAATAGAGAAATCTACTAATTCAGGACTGAAAGTAGCAGCTAAGTTATCGCCACCTGATTCGATGAAAATAAGTTCAATATCCTCATGACGATCTAATAATTCATCGATTGCAGCAAAGTTCATTGATGCATCTTCACGAATTGCTGTATGTGGACAGCCACCCGTTTCCACACCGATAATTCTATCTTCTGGTAAAACACCAGTATTCACTAAGATTTTTTGGTCTTCTTTTGTGTAAATATCGTTTGTAATCACGCCAATACTCATATCTTTTGATAGACGACGTACAAGTTTTTCAATTAATTGTGTTTTACCTGCACCTACAGGACCGCCTACACCAATTTTAATTGGATTTGCCATGTATATTACCTCCTATGAAATAAAGATTCTCACGTTTACGTTTTCATGCTCCATTTGATTCAGTTCTAAGCCAGGAGCTGTTAAACCGAAATCTTCTTCGCTTAATGTGAGAATGTGTTGTCGTGTCCGTTCGATATGTGGAATCATCTCCGTCACAACTTGTTGTCCTATTGTTTGACCTAAGGGAATTGCACGTACTGCATTTTGCGTTAAACTGGAAACATTCTGATATAGATAGTAATCAATAATCGTTTCAATATCGACGCCTAAATAATGTCCTAGCATTGTAAAACAAATAGCTGGATGCAGTTTTGCACGTTTATCTTTCATTTGTTGATGATACCAATTAATCCATGGACTATCATAAAGTTCTATAGCAAGTTTTACCATACGTGTACCCATTTGTTTAGTACCTACACGTGTTTCTCTTGGTAAACTTTGGACATAAATTAATTGATCAAGGTGTAATACTTTTTCTGTATCACCATTATTTAAAGCGTTATAAACTAAACGCATTGCAAGGCCATCTGAATAGGTTAACTGCTCATTTAGAAAGAGTTCTAACCATTCTCTAAATGATGTAGCATCATGAACTGTCTGACGTTGAATATACGTTTCTAGTCCAAATGAATGACTAAATGCGCCAGTAGGGAATTGTGAATCACAGAACTGAAATAGTCGTAAATGTGAATGATTAATCATGTGAGTGACCTATATGTCTGAAGGCTTTATTCACTTTTCGATCTTCATGGCTATAGGGAATACCTAGCGTTTTTAATAAATCTTCTACTAGGTAGTCATATTGTACAAGCATTTCAGTTTCTGTGAATTGCGCAGGTAAATGACGATTACCTAATTGATGCGCAATATCTCCCATTTCTTGTATGTTACGCGGCTTAATGACAAGTAAATCTTCCGAGTTTACATCTACTACAATCATATTGTTGTCATCTTGATATAAAATATCGCCATATTGTAAATCGATAGGTTGTTTTAAACGAATACCGATTTCATTACCGTGATCTGTTGTGACACGTTGAATACGTTTAACCAGATCAGAGTTTTCAAGATATACTTTTTCTACATGCTTTTGTTTTTCCTCTGCAGAAAGGTTAGCGATATTGCCTTGAATGTCTTCTACTATCATCTGAGTACCTCCTAGAATAAGAAGTATCTTTGTGCTAATGGTAATTCAGTTGCTGGTTCACTTGTGATTTTTTCACCATCTACAAATACTTCATATGTTTGTGGATCAACATCTAATTTAGGTGTTGCATCGTTATTTTTCATATCTTTTTTAGTAAGATTACGGATACCATGGACTGGTCGAACCATACGTTCTAAGTTTAGTTGGTTATAAATACCATTTTCGTATGCTGTTTTAGAAACGAATGTAATCGCAGTGTGTTGTTTATTTGCACCATATTGACCATACATTTTACGATATTTCATAGGCTCTGATGTTGGAATAGAAGCATTTGCATCACCATTCACAGCTGAGTTAATCAATCCACCTTTAACAACAAGTTCAGGTTTTATACCGAAGAAAGCTGGATTCCATAGAACTAAGTCAGCTAATTTACCTTTTTCGATTGATCCAACATAGTCAGAAATACCATGTGTAATCGCAGGGTTAATTGTATATTTTGCGATATAACGTTTAATACGATTGTTATCGTTATAGTCAGTATCACCTTCTAGAGCACCACGTTGTTCTTTCATACGATGAGCTACTTGCCATGTACGTGTAATGACTTCACCCACACGTCCCATAGCTTGAGAGTCAGAACTTACCATGCTAAATACACCCATATCTTGTAATACGTCTTCAGCTGCAATCGTTTCTTTACGAATACGTGAGTCTGCGAAAGCAATATCTTCAGGGATAGATGCATTTAAATGGTGTGTAATCATAACCATATCTAAATGTTCATCTACAGTATTATGTGTGTAAGGTAATGTTGGGTTTGTAGATGAAGGTAAAATATTCGGATACGATGCAGATTTAATTAAATCTGGCGCATGTCCACCGCCAGCACCTTCTGTATGGTACATGTGTAAAACACGGTCTTTTACAGCGGCCATTGTATCTTCCATGAACCCTGCTTCATTTAATGTATCAGCATGTAGAGCAATTTGTACATCAAATTCATCTGCTACATCCAATGCATGACTTAACGCTGAAGGAGTTGCACCCCAGTCTTCATGTACTTTTAAACCGATCACACCAGCATGAATTTGTTCAATTAATGCAGTGTGGTTTACAGCTTGTCCTTTACCAGTGAAACCAACATTAATTGGTAAATCTTCAGCAGCTTCTAGCATACGATGGATATGCCAAGGTCCAGGTGTAACGGTTGTAGCTTTTGCACCTTCTGATGCACCCGTACCACCACCGATATGTGTTGTCACACCACTTTCAAGCGCAACTTCTGCTTGTTCGGGGTTAATAAAGTGAACATGTGTATCGATACCACCAGCTGTTACGATTTTACCTTCAGCAGAGATAATATCAGTTGTTGAACCAATAATAATATCTACGTTATCCATGATATCAGGGTTACCTGCTTTACCAATGGCAAAGATATAACCATTTTTAACACCGATATCTGCTTTAACAATTTTGTCATAATCTATAATTAATGCATTTGTTAATACTAAGTCAGCCACTTTGCGGTCATCACGTGTAACGTTAGGGTTTTGAGCCATGCCATCACGAATAGATTTACCGCCACCAAACGTTGCTTCTTCACCGTAATTTGCATAATCTTTTTCAACAGTTGCAAATAAGTTAGTGTCACCTAGTCGTACTGCATCGCCAACAGTTGGACCATATAAACTTGTATACTGAGATTGAGTCATTTTAAAGCTCATTACTGTTTACCTCCCATTTTGTTCACATTTTTTTCGCCATTATCACCTTTTGGCGCAGCATATTCATCATTTTCACCAGTTGGACGATAAACGCGATCTTCGTCAATTTCACCGTTAACTAAACCTCTGAAACCATAAATTTTACGGTTACCAGCATATTCAACGAGTTGAACTTTTTTCTCATCACCAGGTTCAAAACGAACAGCAGCACCAGCAGGAATATCTAAGTGTTTCCCATATGCTTTTTCTCGATCAAATTTTAAACCTTCATTGGCTTCAAAGAAATGGAAATGTGAACCAACTTGAATTGGACGGTCTCCAGTATTTTTAACATTGATCACTGTTTCAAAATGACCTTGATTAATTTCAACTTCTGTATTTTTTATTTTAATTTCACCAGGTTTCATTTAAAAATCCTCCTTACACGATTGGATGATGAATAGTGATTAATTTAGTTCCATCTGGGAATGTTGCTTCAATTTCAATATCAGTCAACATGCTATCAACGCCTTCCATGACATCATCTTTATTTAAAATTTGTTTACCGTAACTCATTAAATCAGCTACAGTTTTACCATCACGTGCACCTTCTAGTAATTCATCACTAATAAGTGCTAATGCTTCTGGATAATTTAATTTTAAGCCACGTGCTTTACGTCGACGCGCTACTTCAGCAGCTACCACGATCATTAATTTATCTTGTTCCCGTTGAGTAAAATGCACTGTTATACCTTCTTTCTTTTAAAAATAAGTACTGCAACATTAATCATAAAACTGTAGAATATTTTTAACAAGTAATTTATCTTTTAAATTTATTTAAAATCACTTTTTAAATTAAATTTGTATATATTTTTAATGTTACAAAAGTGTTTAAAAGGTATAATAATTAGAAAGGAAATGAATAAAATAATAAAGGTGAGTTTATGAAATATGTAGAGATTTTCTTAAAAAATATTGCTCAAGTCGTATTTATGAATAATAAATGGTCAGGGCTGTGTATTCTTATAGGATTATTTATTGCAAATTGGAAAGTTGGATTAGGGGCAGCAGTGGGAAGTCTCATTGCACTTGTTCTAGCGCCGTACTTTAATTATAGTGAGGATGAAATCCATGATGGATTAGCTGGATACAATTCAGTATTAACAGCAATCGGGTTAGCATTATTCTTAGAAGTATCTTTAATGAACTGGATTGTACTTATTGTGGCGACCACTCTTACTTTACCAGTTGGAGCTGCAATCCGAGAAATTTTAAAACCATATGGTCTACCCATGTTAACTTTTCCATTTGTCTTTATGACTTGGTTAATTTTAGCAATGGGCATGCAATTTTCAAAAATGCATATCACAATAGATATTTTGCCTACTAAAATTAAACATCCAGACATCAGTCATTCACATGTGAATTTTATTAGCGGTATGATTACAAACTTTAGTGAAATTTTCTTAGTGACATCAATGATGGGTAGTCTGTTAATTATTATTGGCATTTTTATTGGTTCAGTAAAAGGCGGTATCTATGCGATAGTATCAAGTATTTTAGCAGTGGTATGTATCACATTACTAGGTGGAGACTATCCCACTATTACGGATGGATTGTACGGCTATAACTCAATATTAACGGGTATTGCGTTGGGTGCAACATTTAAAACAAAATTCAATCCGATCCTTGCAGTGATTACTGGCTTATTATTAACAGTAGTGATGCATGGTGCATTAGCTACAACATTAGCCCCAATTGGTCTTCCTATTTTCACTGCTCCATTTATTTTTGCAACGTGGCTTGTGATGTTTGCAGGTAAAGAGCAGCATGAAGTTAAAATCTAGAACCTATTAATGAGAGTGAGATCGCATTTATTTTTGAATGTGTTATCTCACTCTTTTTTATTATTTATGCTAATTTAGATATGATATGGATGAGAAAGAAAAAGGAGAGGGTTAGTATGAAACATATTTATGTTGTGGGAAGTATGTCGATGGATTTGGTTGTGTCGACTGACCAAGTGCCAAGTAAAGGTGAAACCGTATTAGGAAATACATTTTTCACTACACCAGGTGGTAAAGGCGCGAATCAAGCAGTGGCAGCAGCAAGGTTAGGTGACCATGTTCACATGGTAGGGTGTATTGGCGATGATACGTTAGGTAAACAAATTCTTGAAAATCTAAAGCATAATTATGTAAATGTTGAATATGTAAAAAAAGTAGAAGGACCTTCAGGTACTGCTCACATTACCCTAGCTGATAATGACAATAGTATTATTGTTGTCCCTTCAGCAAATCATAAAGTGACAGTTTCTTTGGTAGACTCAGCTTTGTCAAAAGCAAATAAAGGAGATATTGTGTTACTTCAACAAGAGATTCCAGCTGACGTTGTCGCTCACGCTGTTCATTATTGCTATGAACATGAACTCACTTCTATTTTAAATCCAGCTCCATATAGAGACATTTCAGATGATATATTGGAACAAGTGACATACTTAACACCAAATGAAACTGAAAGTGAAAATATGTTTGAAGGAGACATTGAACAAGCTTTAGAACGTTATCCTGATAAACTGATTGTGACACAAGGTGCATTGGGCGCTGTATTTTACGATGGTATAGAACAAGTTGAAATTCAAGGTATTGAACGAGAAGTAAAAGATACAACAGGGGCAGGGGATACATTTAATGGTGCGCTTGCAGTCGGATTACAAAAAGACTATTCACTTGCTAAAGCTATTGCATTTGCTAATGTCGCTGCTAGTCATTCAGTTACAGCACTTGGCGCACAAGGTGGTATGCCTACAATAAATGATATCGCTAAAGATTTAGATATGTAGTTGTTGTATATAAACGTGTTAAGTCAATTTTAAAATAAGCGTATTCAAAAGTTAATCAACATCTATTATAAATAATATAAAATTATTATATAATGTTGGAAGGTATTATAATATTTATATAACTTAAAGGAGTAACTATATGACTAAGAAATATTTACTTAGCACGCTTATTGTTTTAATATCTATATTTTTATGTGCATGTCAATTTTCAACATTGTCATCATCAAAGAAAGACACTAACAAGGATAAAGAAAACATCGCAAATATGTATGCGAAAAAAAGTACTCAGAATAAAAAAGATTGGAAAGTGTATCAAGGTGATATTGCACATGTATTTTATCATCCAGTGATTACTGAACCTAAAGTAGCTTTTACACAAGAGAAGAATCAAGCTAAGGGTAATTTTGATTGGATGATTACAGCTGATGAGTTTAAGCGTTCATTAAATGAACTTTATAAACACCATTACATATTAATAGATCCACATGAGGCTTATGATTTAAAAGGGAAGACAGTTACTAGAAAAGAATTAAAATTACCTAAGGGTAAGAAACCATTAATTTTATCCATTGATGATATGAATTATTATGAGTACATGAGAGGTCATGGATATGCAGATCGTTTAGTGCTAGATCAGAAACAACACGTCGTTTCTGAAACTAAAGATAAAAATGGTAAGGTAACGACAAGTGAAACAAATGATATTGTACCTATATTGAATCAATTCGTGAAAGACCATCCTGACTTTTCACTCCATGGTCAAAAAGGCGTCGTTGCACTAACAGGATATAATGGCGTGTTAGGTTATCGAACAAATGAGTTAAATAATAAAGATTACCCAAAACGTAAAAAAGAGGCTGAAAAAGTTGTCAAAGCAATGAAACGAGATGGTTGGACATTTGCAAGTCATTCATGGGGACATATCGATTTTGCAAATAGCTCATATCATCAAATTGTTCGTGACACGAAACGTTGGAAAAACGAAGTAGAGCCCATTATAGGAAAAACAGACTTATTTATATATCCACACGGTGCTCAAGATAGAGGGTCTAAAGCATATCAATATCTTGTTCATGATGAAAGATTTAAATTTTTAGCAGGTGTAGGACCAAATAATTTTACAGATATCGGCAATGATAGTGTCTATCAAGATCGTGTTGCGATTGATGGATTAAATTTATATGATTTTAAATATAAATTAAAGCCATTTTTAGATCCGAGTAAGGTGTATAGTGAGAAAGATCGTCAATATTTTAAAGGAGATAAATCCTATCAATAGTATGCTATAAACAAAAGAGTTGGACAAAATTCATAAGACCATTTGTTCAACTCTTTTTTATTTTATAATTAAAGAATATATATTAGATACTTAGTTGTAATTCGCCTATAAAGTTGTTATAAAATATATTATACAATATTATAAAAATAAAAAGTAGGTAATATAATGTTTTTGAAAGTAACACAAAGTATTGGAATACTTAGTTTATTTACATTATTAGGAACGTCAATCTCTCATGCAGCAGAAACACCCGTTGATATTACAAATAAAGAAGGTAATGTCGCAGTAAGTTCAAATTATGAACCTGATGGTGTAACGCTTACGACACAACAAGGCCAAATATTATATAATTTCCAAGGAAATAAAGAAGCGGATCCTGCTTCTTTGTCTAAAATGATGACCCTTTATTTAACATTAGAAGCAGTTCATCAAGGAAAACTTAAGTTAGACGATAAAGTTAAAATCACGAGCGCGTATGATCAATTATCTAAAAAGCCAAATTTAACATCTGTCCCTTTAAATCAAGGTCAAATATATACTATTAAAGATTTATTAACACAGGCAGCCTTACCTTCAAGCAATTCAGCCGCAATGATTTTAGGAGAACAAGTGAGCGGCAATACGTCAACGTTCACAGACAAAATGAATGCACAAGCTAAGGCTTTTCATATGAAACATACACATTTTGTGAATCCAGCAGGTGCTGCTAATGATTTACTTGGACAACAAGCACCAAAGAAATATAGAAAAGATATTTATCCTAAAAGTACGTCAGAAGATATTGCGATATTATCTCATCACTTAATCGCCAAACATCCGAAAATTTTAAACATAACGCAACTTAGTCAAGATACTCAAAAAGGTTATACTTTTAACAATACTAATTTATCAATTAAACATGAGCCACTTTACTTAAAAGGTACAGATGGATTGAAAACGGGTACGAGTGATAAAGGATATAATATTGCTTTAACTAACCAACAAAATCACCTTCGACTCAATGAAGTGGTTATGAATGTGGCACCGTATATGGATAATAATGCCAAATACAATCGTAATCGAATAGGGAATGCGATTTTTAAACATTATCGCGAAGAATATGAATACAAAAAAGTATTATCTAAAGGAGAACATAAGATTGACGGTAAGACATATAAAGTAGATAAAAATTTATATGATACCGTTCCTAAAGATAACAAAAAATGGGATATACGAATCAATAAAGATGGAAAAGCCTATGTGCATTATAAACGTGATTTCTTACCAGAAACGACGTATCCACGAGTAAATGCTAAAAAAGTATGGAAATGGTTCTAAATAAAAGCGGGATACACTTTACCGTACTATTAATTGTGAGATGAATGTCAAACAATTTAATAAGTCAGTACGATATTTGTTTCCCGCTCTCGTTTTATTTTAATAACTTTAAATGAACTTCTCTCGCTCCACAAATCATGGTAACGATATCTGAAGACACGTCATCAATGGATTGTTGACCATACTGAATCCAGTTTAGAATAACGCTTAAAATGCCTCCAGCTAGAAATTCTCCATAAATGAACTCATCTATGTAAAATTGTCCAATTTGTTTATCAAATTCAATTTGTCGTTTAACCACTGCATAAATTTGATTATATAAAATTTGATAAACTTCACTATAAATATTGATAGAAATGACACTTTTTACCATTGCTTTGTTATCACTAATGAAAAGTAAAATATCTTTCATAAATTTATTGAAAAATTGTCTCGGATCTTTTGGATCAATTTCAGGCAAATGTAACGTTCGAAAATATTCAATTAATGTACCAACAATATGATTAAGTAAATCATACTTATCATTGAAATGACGGTAAAATGTAGAACGACGTACATTTGCTTTTTCGCATAAATCTTGAATCGTGATATTGTCAAAAGATTTCGTTTCAAGCAAATCTGAGAATGTAGTAATGAGTGCTTTTTTTGTTCGTTGTACACGTAAATCTTGATTATTCATGTTGTTCACCTCTCATTTAGGACATTTTATCAAAAATGTCACTTAAGTTACATTTTCACTTAACTGACTCACAATAATATTTTATAAAATGATTATAATATAAGCGAAGGGTAGATTAATTTCTAAAGCATTTACTTATAGTTTACTACTTTTCATAGATAACTAAAAAATATAAATTGGGAAGTGAATCATATGTACTATAGTAATGGAAATTATGAAGCATTTGCACGTCCGAAGAAACCTGAACATGTAGAACAAAAGTCTGCTTATTTAATTGGCTCTGGATTGGCTTCTTTAGCTGCTGCATGTTTTTTAATTAGAGATGGGCAAATGGATGGGTCAAACATTCACATTTTAGAAGAATTATCTAAATCTGGTGGAAGTTTGGATGGAACTGAACTTCCAATGAAAGGCTATGTCATGCGTGGTGGCAGAGAAATGGAGAACCATTTCGAGTGTTTATGGGATTTATTTCGCTCCATCCCATCACTTGAAATTGAAGATGCTTCAGTTTTAGATGAGTTTTATTGGTTAAATAAAGAAGATCCAAACTACTCACGATGTCGTGTTATTGAAGAAAGGGGTCAACGCTTGCCTACAGACGGAGACTTTACTTTAACGAAACAAGCAATGAAAGACATACTTCAATTATGTTTGATGAAAGAAGAAGATTTAAATGATGTAACAATTTCAGATGTCTTGTCAGAGGATTTCATGAATTCGAACTTTTGGATTTATTGGAAAACGATGTTCGCATTTGAACCTTGGCATTCTGCGATGGAAATGCGTCGTTATTTAATGAGATTTGTGCATCACATTGGAGGATTAGCTGATTTTAGTGCTTTAAAATTTACTAAATACAATCAATACGAATCACTCGTACGCCCTATGGTTGCATACTTAACGTCCCATGGTGTGCAATTTGAATATAATGTTCAAGTGCTTGACGTTAAAGTAGATGTTACTACCAAAGACAAAGTTGCTAAAACAATTGAACTAAAACGAAATGGTAAAAAAGAAACGATTCAGCTCACACCCGATGATCTCGTATTTATTACTAATGGTAGTATCACAGAAAGTTCAACATATGGTGATAATGACACACCCGCACCTCCTACAAAAGATATTGGCGGAAGTTGGAACTTATGGCGGAACTTAGCCAAACAAAGCCCTGAGTTTGGTAATCCTGAAAAGTTTTATAAAGATTTACCAGATAAAAGTTGGTTCGTCTCAGCAACGGTAACGACAAATAACAAGACGGTCATTGAAGCTATCGAACGTTTATGTAAACGGGATCCATTAGCTGGAAAAACAGTTACAGGTGGGATTATCACAGTGAACGATTCTAAATGGCAAATGAGTTTTACTGTGAATCGTCAACAACAATTCAAACAACAACCTAAAGATGAAGTGAGTGTATGGGTATACGCTTTATATTCAGATGAGAAGGGCGATTATATCCATAAACCGATTGTTGAATGTAGTGGTCATGAAATATGTCAAGAATGGTTATATCATATGGGATTACCTATTGATCAAATAGAATGCCTCGCAACACAACATTGTAATACGATTCCTGTATATATGCCTTATATTTGTTCATATTTCATGCCAAGAGCGATTGGCGATCGACCACTTGTTGTCCCTCAGCACTCTCGTAACTTAGCCTTCATTGGTAACTTCGCAGAGACAGAAAGAGATACAGTGTTTACTACAGAATATTCTGTAAGAACAGCGATGGAAGCAGTTTATCAATTACTGGACATAGATAGAGGTGTTCCAGAAGTCATGGCGACAGAATTTGATATTCGTGTCTTATTAGATGCGATGTATGAACTTAATGATCGTAAAGACTTGAAAACATTAGCCGAGCAAAATAAAATACAACAAGTTGCATTACACACGTTCTTGAAAAAAATAAAAGGTACGTTTGTAGAAGAACTCTTGAAGCAACATAAATTATTATAATAGTGTGTAGGTAAATGTTAACCCCCGCGTGTTTGAGGGCATGCGGGGGTTAAATCATTATTATTCAATATATCGTCTTAAATGTTTTGCTGTAACAGAGTTGTTAATATCTAGGAGTCCTTTAGGTTCTCCAGCATACAATAATTGTCCTCCATGTTTACCAGCAAATGGTCCAATGTCAATAAATCCATCTGCTTCTGTCATCATTGTTAAATTATGTTCGATTAAAATAACAGTATTCCCTTTATCAATCAAATGATTAAAGCATTCAACGAGAATAGATAAATCGTCTTCGTAAAGTTCTGTTGTAGGTTCATCAAAGATAAATATTTTTTAAGTTATTTTGTGTTGCTCAATAATTTCGATATCGGACATGGTTTTTACCTCATTGCTATTATTACGCGACAGTAGTAAATGTATTCACTTTTCTAAAGGAAGAATAGTAACGTCAAGATTAAAATAGGTTTTTAAAAAATCTTTATAATTTTCACGTGTGACAGCGAATTGCTCTTTTTTATATCTTTTAGTAAGGGTAAGGTGATGATAAGACATCGTAGCTCGACCAAAATTTTGTGGTTTTGTAATCATGAGTTGCTTTACAAATATAGATTCAGGATGTGAGGTATTGTAGTTAATCATTTTATCAAAATCATGAATATCACGAGAAATAAACTCTGCTTTATAACGTGTTATCCACGTTGTTTCTTCCAGTTTTTGAAGAAGATACGTCGTAGGGGTTTCAAAAATGGCACGAAATTGACCTGTCTTTTCAAACACAATTTGTGTCGCTTCAATTGAAGTTATTGGGAGTGCTTGTAATGGTAAATCGCCAAATCCCACATCAGCAATATAGTAACCATTGTTAATAAGAACAACTAGTGATAAATGAGAGCCTTTAGGGCTGTAGTTGCCATTAGGCTGATGAACGGTTGCTGACATTCGAAACACTTTAAAACCTTTAGCTTCTAAGTAGCTACCGAAGAAGTGATTCATTTCATAGCAAAACCCACCACGATGTTGATATATAAATTTATTAAATAAATAATCTAAATCAACTGAAATCTTTTCTTTATTTTGAACACTAATATTTTCAAAAGGAACGGTTAGCATAAAGCGTTCCATATAATAGTTAAGTGCATCTAAAGTAGGTTGAGGATAACGTTGAGACTCAATATTTAAATAATCTTCAATTGCTTTAATATCCATAGTTTCTCCTCCTTAATCAATATGTATCCAAAATATAAAATAGAGCAAACGTGTGTTCTTCAATGAACACACGTTGGTGATTATAGTTCTTGTTTCTTAAAAATAGATAGTGATGAAAAATAAGAAATGACAAAAATAATAACACCAAGCAATGCATAACTACCAGTTGCTACTAAAACGAGTGGGTTTGAAGCGATTTTACTTATTGAACCTGCTTTTATGAGTATTGGCATAACAGCAAAGAACCACATGGATAAAAATAATGCAACAGCAACAACTGCTGTAGTAAGCATAATGACATTTGAATTCTCAGGACCAAATTTAAATGTGAGTGGAAACATTAATGCATACGTACAAGCCATCCCAATACCTATGAATGCTGAAAATAATGTAACCATAATATCTTGAGTCACGATAAGACAAATGATGGCGCCAATTATCAAACCAAGTAAAATGAGTAAACCATAAAAGGCAAAGTATGCTTTTACATAAGTATGTCTATGTGTAGGAAGGGTAGACACATAGTACATCCATTTAGAATCTTTTTCACGTTTTAAGTTATCTGATACGGGAGATAATAACATGACCATTAGCATGAAACAACACATCATTGGACTAAAAAATGCAAACACAATACTTAATACGATACCAATAATTAAATAGGTTATGAGCGATTTTTTAGAAGCATAAAAACTACTAAGTATAAGTCCTTTCATTATTTATCACCTCGCATAATTAATTTTGTAGCATCATCAATACTTTGAAGCGGGCGTGCTTGTTCAAAGTGTTGACGTTGCTTGACTAACGTTTGACGTTGACCATGACGTATTCGTGAAGCAATGATTACCTCTTGAGGTAAGTCTAAAGGGGAAGTTTCATCTGTTTCGATAATGCCATAATCAGTTAGTAATATATGTTTGTCTTCTTGTAAAAGAATATGACCATCGCGCATAAAAATAAGTTTTGTAGCAAGTTGTTCCATATCCTCTGAAATATGAGATGAAAGTAAAATACCATGCCCTTTTGATACATAATCTTCGAGAATTTCTAACACTTCTTCTCGTCCTGAAACATCCATACCAGCTGTTGCTTCATCTAAGATTAATAATTTTGTCTCATGAGAAAGTGCGATGGCTAATGCTGCTTTCATGCGCATCCCTCTAGAAAAAGTAGAAATTTGATTATTTTTAGGTAATTCAAATGATTGAATAAGATTGAAAAATTGATCACTATTCCAATGTTTAAAAATATTTAAAAATACTTTATCAATCTCTGTTATTGTCAATTTATTCGGTACACGTAAATCATCAAAAACTACACCCACGTGTTCTTTATAATCTTTATCTTTTTCGGAAATAATTTGATTGAAAAAAGAAATCTCTCCTGAATCTTTAAATCGATTACCCACTAATGTGTTAATAAGTGTGGATTTACCTGATCCATTTTTACCAATTAAGCCAATGACCTCACCTGGATTTAAAGTAAATGAAATATCATTTAATTCGAAATTTGAATTCTTATACGATTTATTAAGTTGTTGTACTTGAAGTAAATGTGTCATCTAATGATCCTTTCTTTATAGAAATGAAAACTATGAATGATAAAATTTATATGTTTTTAATAAATGACTAAATCCATTATAAATAAACAAAATGATTAAAATAAAGATCCCTAATGTTTGGGAATGGCCAGTTTCTAATGAATAAAAGCCTAAAAATATTGCACCAATCATAATTAAAGATAGGTTAATATAGAATGTTTTGAACAAGGAGTTAAAGTAAATATGTCGTTCTCCTTCATCTAAAATATTAATTAATTTCTCAGCATAATTTTTTTCTCCTAATTTGGGATAGCGAGAATCAAATTTACGATAAAATAATCCTGTAATTACCGAGGAAATAATCGTTGTCATAAAAGGAAGTAATGCCCAACTACTAGCACTAGAATTTCCATTTCCTAAGACAATGATAAAAAGAGCAATAAAGCTAATTGTTAATTCTAGATAATAAATAAATGAATTTTGCATATATGCTAAATTAGCTTTCTTATCATATGAATCCGCCTCATCTTCATCAATATGTGTTTCGGATAAACGTTTGTAATGAACGGCCTTTTTTTGAATCATAATTAAATACATACTTAAGACTAGGATAAGTGCCACACAGATTAATGAGATTAAAATGACATTTGAATGTGTAGCATAATGATAATTTCCAAAGAAGTGAAAGCTATGGTTGTAGTCAATGAATAAAGCTATACATCCTCCAATCAGTCCGCCAATTAACAAAGTGATTATAAAACGACCTATTTTCATAAATCTTCCTCCTCAATTATAAAGATAGATTCAACAGGTTCATTAAAAATACGAGCTATTTTTATAGCAGTTAAAATAGAAGGTGTAAAGTCATTTCTTTCAATGAGAGATACAGTTTGACGTGAGATGCCTGCTTTTTTAGCAAGTTGCGTTTGATTATAACCTTCTCTTGCTCGTAATTCTTTCAATCGATTTCGCAATCATCATCATCTCCTCACAATCAGTGTATATTATCATAGTCATTTTGACAAATATATTTGTCAAAAAGTATCTAAAGTAAATTATGGGTAAGACTAACGATTGTCTGATGTTAGACATCCGGATGTCTAAAGCGTCTTACTATTTAATCTTATCCACTGTGTAATGTCTTCAAGATTATAAAGCTTGATAATATCTTGATATATATCGTCTAAATTTATATTAGAAAGTGTAGAAATCAATGTATGTTCAATATGATTTAAAGCTATACTGATGTTACATTGTTGTGCTTTGTGTCCTTCTTTTTCTCCTAAAAAGTTGGTAAGTAAATGTTGACTTGAGAAGATATTGCCACGACCTTCAATAGCTAAAAAGACATCGTAAAAAGTAATATCTTTGAGTTTTTTTCTAAGTGTAAATCCTCCATTTTTACCAGTTGTTGAATATACCAAATTTTCTTTTACTAATGCTTTTACTATTTTTTTTAAGTAAGAATCAGAAACTTTAAGTCGCTTGCTTAAAGCGGTAGATGTCATTACTGACTGACGAGGGAGTTGGTTTAAAATTAATAAGACATATATTGCTTGTTCCCAACCGGTAGATAATTTCATATATAAGCCTCCTATCAAACCTATTATATAATATTTTTA
>OBXL01000093.1_pt1 | contig 56484 bp, 50 predicted proteins | sample 1476591 | NCBI WGS metagenome assembly OBXL01 (sample SAMEA2580155, study PRJEB22360) | human gut metagenome | biome: human gut; feature: human-associated habitat; material: faeces | place: Denmark | collected 2008/2010 | reverse complement strand
TTTGATACGGTGCAACATACGTGGGAATGGAATAGCTTCACGGATGTGTTTTGTACCTGCTGCGAAGGTTACCATACGCTCGATACCGATACCAAATCCACCGTGTGGTACTGTACCATATTTACGAAGGTCAAGGTAGAATTCGTACTCTGTAAGATCCATTCCAAGTGATTCCATCTTAGCGACAAGGGCATCGTAGTCTTCCTCACGCATGGAACCACCAATAATTTCTCCGTAACCTTCTGGCGCAAGCAAGTCTGCACAAAGTACGCGATCTGGGTTCCCAGGAACTGGTTTCATGTAGAAAGCTTTGATGTCTGATGGATAGTTGATCACAAAGGTTGGTACACCAAAGTGGTTTGAAATCCAAGTTTCGTGTGGTGAACCAAAGTCATCTCCATGCTCAAGATGTTCGTAGTCAGCATCTGCATCATTTTCATGATCTTGCAAGAGATCAATCGCTTCATCGTAAGTAATGCGTTTGAATGGCTCTGCAATGTAGCGTTTCAAGAGCTCTATATCACGCTCCAAGGTTTCCAAGGCTTGTGGAGCACGATCTAGAACACCTTGAAGCAACGCTTTAACATAAGCTTCTTGCAAGTCAAGTGACTCGTCGTGCGTCAAGTATGAATACTCAGCATCCATCATCCAGAACTCTGTCAAGTGACGGCGAGTCTTAGACTTCTCTGCACGGAATACTGGACCAAAGTCAAAGACGCGACCTAAAGCCATAGCACCTGCTTCAAGATAGAGCTGACCAGATTGACTCAAGTAGGCTGGTGTTCCAAAGTAGTCTGTTTCGAAAAGTTCTGTAGAATCTTCTGCAGCATTTCCTGAAAGGATTGGGCTATCAAATTTCATGAAGCCATTCTTGTCAAAGAACTCATAAGTTGCATAGATGATAGCGTTACGGATTTGCATAACCGCTACTTGCTTACGAGAGCGGAGCCATAAGTGACGGTTGTCCATCAAGAAGTCAGTTCCGTGTTCTTTTGGAGTAATTGGGTAATCTTGAGATTCACCGATCACTTCGATGTCTGTAATATCCAACTCATAACCAAATTTTGAGCGTTCGTCTTCTTTGACAATCCCTGTCACGAAAACAGAAGTTTCTTGGCTTAGGCGTTTGATCGTATCAAATTTTTCAAGACCTACTTCTTCACCAAATTTCTCGATAAAGTTTGGTTTGAAAGCCACGCCTTGGAAGAAGGCAGTTCCGTCACGCAATTGCAAGAAGGCAATTTTTCCTTTTCCTGACTTGTTAGCAACCCAAGCACCAATAGTGACTTCTTGACCAACGTAGTCTTTTACTTCGATAATTGTTACACGTTTTGTCATGTTTTATCTTCCTTTTTTGTTTAACTTGTCCAAAGACATTATTACTCATTATTGTACCACAAATAATGCCTGATAGCTAGCTAGTTTGATAGAAATTCATAAGTTTTAACAACAAAAACCTCCGCCAATGAGGCAGAGGTTTTACTTCCTAATTTTCCATAAATTGGTGCAAGCGACGAATAGCTTCTTTGAGTGTATCTAGGTCTGTCGCATAGCTGAGACGGACATTCTCTGGTGCTCCAAATCCTGCTCCCGTAATCAAGGCCAGACCCACTTCCTCAAGAATAGCCGTTGTAAATGCTGTTACATCTGTATAGCCTTTCATCTCCATAGCTTTTTTAACATTTGGGAAGAGGTAGAAGGCTCCTTGCGGTTTGACTACTTCAAAGCCAGGGACTTGGCACAAGAGAGGATAAATGGTATTGAGACGTTCCTCGAAAGCCTGACGCATGGTTTCTACGGAGTCTTGTGGACCAGTTAAGGCCTCGATTGTTGCGTATTGTGAAACAGCGGTTAGGTTTGAAGTTGTTTGACCAGTCAATTTGCTCATAGCAGCAATAATTTCTGGATCACCTACTGCATAACCAACACGCCATCCTGTCATAGCGTAGGCCTTAGACACTCCATTGATGACAATAGTTTGTTTGCGAATATCTTCTGACAGACTAGAGATTGGAACGAACTCATTCCCGTTATAGACCAAACGTCCATAAATATCATCGGCCAGGATAAGAATATCATGCTTAACTGCCCAATTTCCAATGGCTAACAATTCCTCACGAGAATAGATCATCCCAGTCGGATTAGATGGTGAGTTTAGTACCAAGACTTTGGTCTTATCTGTTCGAGCTGCTTCTAATTGCTCCACAGTCACTTTAAAGTGATTGTCTTCCTTGGCTTGGACAAAGACTGGAAGGCCTTCGGCCATCTTAACCTGATCCCCATAGCTGACCCAGTATGGTGTTGGAATGATAACCTCATCACCTGGATTAATCACAGCCATAAAGAAAGTATAAAGGGAGAACTTGGCACCAGTCGCAAAAGTGACCTCATTAGCTGCCACAGAATATCCATAATATCGTTCAAAATAGGTATTGACTGCTGCTTTTAACTCAGGCAAACCTGAAGCCACCGTATAGAAAGACGCGCGACCATCTCGAATGGCTGCAACCGCAGCATCCTGAATATTTTCAGGAGTATGAAAATCGGGCTGACCTAAAGTCAAGAAAAGAACGTCTTTTCCTTCAGCCTTTAACTTCTTTGCTCTTGCATCACTAGCTAGAGTAACGCTTTCTTCAATCTCTAAGACTCGTTTGGATAATTTCATTGTTTCTCCTTTTCGACTAAGGCACCAGATTCAAAATCTACTAGATAATAGTCTCCTCCAGACTTGATTTCCCAGACAGGCTTTTCAGCGTACCGTCCGAAGGTAATCTTGTCGATCTCAGTTGCTCCTTTTTCTCTGACAACTGCTTCTGCTTTTTCTTGAGAAGTACCATTTTCTAGTTGATATACGTAAATATTGTTGCTACTTTTCTCTATTAAGACAGCAACTGATTTCTGGTTCTTATCTTGGCCAAGAACACTATAATAGCTTTCTAAACCATTGAAGATATCAATCTGGCTAACCGTTTCTAGATTTGCATACTGCTTAGCGAGTCTTTCACCTTCTACCTTAGCAGTTTGATAAGGCTTCATGCTGAGCCATACCAAGTAGAGAAAGGAAGAAGTGATGACTAGAGTTAACAAAGTTATACCAATAATGTACTGAAATAATAGGGAATTTTTTTCTTTTTTCTGTCTCTTTTTCACTCGTCTATTTTACCATCTATCCTAGTGAATTACAAGTGAAGTTAGGGGAGGAATCTGGATTTTCAATACGTTTTTAGGATATCATTACATAACTTCAAGCCGTGTTTTTATAGACTTTTCTACAGTCTTCATTTTTAATTAAAAACTTAGATTCTATTGATTTTATTTTCTGAGCATATCCCTTGCAAATGATTTTATCGTGTTGTAACATATATTATAACAACAGAGTGATTCTGATTAAAAGATTGAAATTTAAAGGAGACTCCCTATGTCTAAAAAAGTATTATTTATCGTTGGTTCACTTCGTGAAGGTTCATTCAACCACCAAATGGCACTAGAAGCTGAAAAGGCACTTGCTGGCAAAGCTGAGGTAAGTTACCTTGATTACTCAACCATTCCTCTCTTTAGCCAAGACCTTGAAGTTCCTACACTTCCAGCTGTTGCAGCGGCTCGCGAAGCTGTTCTAGCTGCTGATGCTATCTGGATCTTCTCACCAGTCTACAACTTCTCAATTCCAGGGACTGTAAAAAACTTACTAGATTGGCTTTCACGCGCCATTGACTTGTCTGACACTCGTGGAGCATCTGCTCTTCAAGATAAGATTGTTACAGTATCATCTGTAGCAAATGCAGGACATGATCAACTCTTTGCGATTTACAAAGACCTTCTACCATTTATCCGTACACAAGTTGTCGGTGATTTTACCGCAGCCCGTGTTAATGATTCTGCCTGGGCTGATGGTAAACTAGTCCTTGAAGATAGCGTCGCTACTTCTCTTAAACAACAAGCTGAAGATTTACTTCAAACTATTCAAAAATAAAAAAGATAGTAGAAAATCTCATTTCTACTATCTTTTTGTTTATTCAACAAATTCTTCAATCATACTATGTTTTAATGGCAAACTACACATTACCAAAAGGAAGATGAAAGCAGACTGAATCCAGAAGATTGCTAGGTCAAAAATTCCATGCACAGCAACTACTGTTAAGAATGAAAGATAAAGACCAACAATCGGGCGCTTGCTTGGCTCCTGACTCATATCAATTAATTTTCGGATTGGGTCTGAAGAAGCGATCCCTAATAATACCGTTCCTACCACACCGTAACTCAATATTGTATCAATGTAAATACTATGAGCATGTTCGTGATAAGGAGCAAAAATACGAGGATAAGAGTGCATATAGGTTAGGGGCCCCTCACCCCAGAAGGGGTTTTGTTTGAATAAGGTCATACCTGCATTCCAGATTGACACTCGTTCTTCCATAGACGAATCGAGCGTTCCCATTCGAACTCCCAAATCACTCGAGAAGAGGAAGGCTAGACCAACACCAAATACTCCGATACTGAGCCAGAAGGCACGCCAGTTCTTAATGGTAGTGAAAAGATAAATAATCGCACCAAAGATAATGGCTGGAAAAGCTGTTCTATTTTGGGTGAAATTCAAGCCAAACAAATTCGCAAAGATTGCAATGAGAGAGAAAATTCTCAACCATCTCAATCGTGTCGTACTAATTAGGTAAAATCCAATCATAATACAGAAGCAACAGATAATCCCATAATAATTAGGATTAAAGAAGGCTACTTCTGCACGGTTCTGATGCCAGACCTGCATCTTAGGTGATAAGAAAGTATAATCAAATTTCTTTACAATCTGAAAATGCTCTAAAGCTGCAAAAACTGATGCTAGCACACTAAGCGACATAACCGATTGCAATATTAATCTGAAAAACTTAGGGGTTAAATGGGCTTGGTAATAGTAAAAGAAAATTGCAAAGAGGAACATTCCTAAGGTGGAAACCATCCCCATCACATTTTGAGCTAAAAGAGAGATAACACCACTATAGCCAATAAATAAAAGTAAGATAGAATGGTGGGATAATCGTTTTAATATCCCCTTCATCTCTCCTGTAAATATTAGACCTATTAAGTAGGCGATAAAAATAATAACAAAAATATAAAAAGGCAAGAAAATACTTAGAATAACAGCTAGCAAGACTAGTTCTTGCTTGGATAAGCCTTTCAATTTTTCAATGATACCTATTGATTTCACAACAGATCCTTTCTCTCTGCGCTATAAAGCTCAGATAAATAAACTATTAAAACATTTTACCATTTTTCAAATGATTTGAAAACCACTTTGTCCATGTCATCCTGACTAAAACTAGGTAAAATTTTATAGCGAGCTAAGATATCTCTCAAAGCGCGCATCCTTTTTTAAAAATATGGTACAATAAATCTAGTTGTTCCAGAAAGGACCTAGTATGAAATCCTACCAAGAAGTTTACAAAATCTTAGCTCATGAAACAGATTATTTAAGCGGAGAGAAAATCGCTGAAATATTAAACCTCTCTCGCACCTCTGTTTGGAAGGCTATCCAACGCCTCCAGCAGGAAGGTTTAGAAATTGACAGCATCAAAAACCGTGGCTACAAACTTCTTCACGGTGACCTAATCTTACCTCAAGAAATAGAAGCTAACAGCCCAATCTCAGTTCAATTTAAACCTATCACCAGATCAACCCAGAGTGATGCTAAGGAGGCCATGGAAGCTGGTGCCAAAGGAGATACACTCTACCTATCAACAGGCCAAACTATGGGACGTGGTCGATTTCAACGCCCCTACTATTCTCCAGAACAAGGTGGAATTTACATGTCTCTCCACCTCAAGCCCAATCTCTCTTATCTAGATTTGCCAGCTTATACACTCCTGACTGCAGCCGCAATTTATAAGGCTGTTAAAAACCTTTGTCTAATTGATTTAGATATCAAATGGGTAAATGATTTATACCTAAATCAGAAAAAAATAGCCGGTATTCTAACCGAAGCCATCACTTCTGTCGAGACAGGCCTTGTCACAGATGTTATTATTGGTGTTGGTATCAACTTTTCTATCGCTGATTTTCCCAAAAAACTACAAGGAAAAGCTGGAAGTCTCTTCTCTCAAAATAGCCCAATCACTCGCAACGAGCTGATTGCAGAAATCTGGAAATGCTTCTACGAAACTGAGGCCGATGAGCTGCTTTACCTTTATAAAAAACAATCAATTGTTTTAGGCAAAGAAATTTCCTTCAAGAAAGATCAAGAAATCATCTCAGGAAAAGCTTGTGATATCTCTGACCAGGGCCAACTACAGATCCAATTAGCTACTGGTGAAAAAATTTGGCTCAATAGTGGCGAAGTTTCGCTCACTAAATGGTGAAGATTTTTAAAAAATAAAAAATCGACCTCTCTTTCGAAAAGGTCGTTTTTCTTATCATTTATTTTTTCAAACGCTCAACATCACGCGCAATCACAAGTTCTTCATCAGTTGGGATGACAAGTACACGAAGTGTCGCAGCATCTGTAGAAATGTCTCCAGTTACTCCAAAGACATTTTTCTCTGGGTCTAGATCACAGCCAAACCAAGAGATACCTGAAATAACTTTCTCACGCACAAGAGTTGCATTTTCACCAACACCAGCAGTAAAGATAATAGCATCTGCCCCGTTTAGGACTGCCAAGTATTGTCCAATGTGTTTTTGGATACGGTCAACATACATTCCAAATGCCAAAGCAGCATCATGATCCCCTGCTTCCATTGCAGCAATCACATCACGCATATCACTAGACTTCCCTGAAACACCCAGCAATCCTGACTCACGATTAAGAATACGACTGATGTCCTCAGGCTTGTTAAAGTCCTCTGTATATTGCATTAAATAAGGAATGATGGCTGGATCAATATCCCCTGTACGAGTTCCCATCATAACACCACCAAGTGGAGTGAATCCCATTGATGTATCGATTGATTGACCACCTTTAACAGCTGTGATAGAAGCACCGTTACCAATATGGCAAGTGATCAACTTCAACTCTTCTAATGGACGTCCCAAAAGTTTTGCTGCTTCTTGAGCAACATATTGGTGACTTGTACCGTGTGCTCCATATTTACGAACCTTATTTTCTGTATAGTACTTAGTTGGTAATGGATAACGGTATGCTTTTTCTGGCATTGTTGTATGGAATGATGTATCAAAGACTGCTACACTTGTAATATCTGGCAACAATTCTTTGAAGGCACGAATCCCAGCTGCATTGGCAGGGTTGTGCAATGGAGCAAGAAGTCCTAGTTCTTCAATTTTTTCTAAGACATCACCTTCAACAACTGTAGACTCTTTGAAGTACTCTCCACCTGCAACAACACGGTGTCCGACACCAGTAATTTCATCATAAGTTTTAATAATATTAAAACGAATCAAGTCATCAAGTAAAATCTTAACAGCCAAGGTATGGTTTTCAATATCAAGAACTTGTTCTTCAGAACGACTATCAAACTTAACTGTTGAAACAGAATCCTTCAATCCGATTCGCTCAATTAAACCTTTTGCAAGCACCTTTTCTTCTGGCATTTGATATAGTTGCCATTTCAAGCTAGAGCTTCCAGCGTTAATTGCAATGGTTTTTGTCATACATTTATTCCCCTTTTTAAGCGTTTTCAACTATTATATCAAAATTTGCACTAAATTTCATGCCCTTGACACCAATTTTGAAAATTTTCCTTAAATTCCATCAAAATTTCAGGGTCACGAAGACTGGTAAGTGGATAAACAAATGGTTCAACTCCTTCTCCTGTCTTCTTTTGTAGGACAAAAATGCTCTTAGACTGAGCTCCTTGGGCGAAGAGATCCTCTGGTAAGGCAATAATTGCCACTAGTTGAGCCTGGTCAGTCAGCCATGATTTCAAAAGTTCACTCTGAGGACTTGTCAGGAGATCTGTTGGAGCCAGAAAAATCGCATAGCCTCCTGTTCTGAGATACTTGAGTGATTGTTCCATTAACAAATGATGAGCATAAGTATGTTCATTCTTAGCCGCTACTTGATAACGTGAGGCTGTCTGATCATCTGGATAGTAACCGACAGGCAGGTCGCTCACAATGATGTCACTTTCTTTTAATACTTGTGGACGTACTGCATCTCCTTGGACAAAGCCCATTTGAAGATCCATTACTTCCGCCATGCTTGCCGCCAAGTCAATCAAGAGATCATCTATCTCAATCCCCAGGTAGTCTACTTTTTTGTTTATAGATGTCAAGAAGCTAGCACCCAGAATTCCCATCCCAGATCCCAATTCCAATAAGCTCACATTTTCAGCAGGGAAAAGTTGTTCAATGATAAAAATCATCAAGTGACCAATGGCATCCGGTGTGAACTGGTGATTGGCTTGAAGAGGTTCTGTTTGAGCTGCCTTCATTAACAAAAATTGATAGGTCCGTAACCACTCCTCTTTTCGAAGTGCCAAACGTTTTAAGGCTTGATTGTTTTTCTTGACATCTTCCAGATTTGTTTGACCATCCAGATAGATCCCATTTTGTTCAATCAAGGCATCATAAAAGCTTGTCGCCAAATCGTTTTGAATGATTTGGACATTTTCTAGTAAATAGGTATATGCTTGTTCAATTTTTTCAAAATCCATAATCTTATCTTACCAAATTCAGAGCCGATTTTCCAGATTTTCATAATACTGAAAACAAATAAAAACCTCTGAGATGACTCTCAAAGGTTTATTCTACTATTTACTATTTTCAACAGCTGCTGTTACAAAAGCAGTGTAAAGTTCTTCTGGACGATTTGGACGACTTGAAAGCTCTGGATGGTACTGACAAGCCACAAAGAATTTGTTTTCTGGGATTTCAACAATTTCGACCAAGCGATTGTCTGGTGAAACACCTGAGAAGACAAATCCTGCCCCTTCAAACTGTTCACGGAAGGCATTGTTAAACTCATAACGGTGGCGGTGGCGACGTTGGACCACTTCTTTGTTATGATAAGCTGCCGCTGCCTTAGAACCACGTTTCAACTTAGAAGGATAAAGTCCCAAACGAAGGGTTCCCCCCATGTCCTCAACATCAATCTGATCACGCATGATATCGATGATTGGATATTTTGTATCAGGATCAAGCTCTGCTGAATTAGCCCCTTCAAGTCCCAAAACATGACGGGCAAACTCTATACAAGTCAATTGCATTCCCAAGCAGACTCCCAACATTGGTACATCATTTTCTCGAGCATAGCGAATCGCTTGAATCTTACCTTCTGTCCCACGTTGACCAAAACCACCTGGAACGATAATTCCATCAGCGTCAGATATAAGTTCTACCACATTGTCAGCTGTCACATCGTTAGCATTGACCCAATCAATCTTGACTTCTGCATCATTGGCATAACCAGAGTGTTTCAAGGCCTCTACGACAGAAATATAGGCATCTTGCAACTCGACATACTTACCAACAAGAGCAATTTTGACTTGTTTTTTGAGATTCATAACCTTATCAACCATAGCTGACCACTCTGTCATATCTGCTGCCGGTGCATCAATCTTCAAATGGTCACAGACGATTTGATCCATGCCTTGAGCTTGCAGATTAAGCGGAATTTGGTAAAGATGATCTACGTCTAAGGACTCGATAACTGCTTCTGGTGCCACATCACAGAACTGGGCTAGTTTGTTTTTAATCCCTTGTCCTGCTGGTTTTTCTGTACGAATGACTAACATATTTGGCTGGATTCCCAAACCACGCAATTCTTTGACAGAGTGTTGAGTCGGCTTGGTCTTCATTTCTCCAGCCGCCTTGAGGTAAGGAAGCAAGGTTGTATGGATATACATGACATTTTCTGCTCCGACATCAGACTTCATCTGACGAAGCGCCTCTAGGAATGGAAGGGACTCAATATCTCCAACTGTTCCCCCAACCTCTGTAATAATAACATCAGAGTCAGTCGTTAGGGCGGCACGCTTGATTTTTTCTTTCAAGGCATCTGTAATATGAGGAATGACTTGGACAGTTGCACCGAGGTACTCCCCACGACGTTCCTTACGCAGAACTTCGCTGTAGATTTTACCAGTTGTCACATTTGAGTATTTATTGAGATTGATATCAATAAAACGTTCATAGTGACCCAAGTCCAAATCTGTCTCAGCCCCATCATCTGTTACAAAGACTTCCCCGTGCTGGTAAGGACTCATGGTTCCTGGATCAATATTGATATAAGGGTCAAATTTTTGGATGGTTACCTTCAAACCACGATTTTTCAAAAGGCGCCCAAGGCTCGCTGCAACGATACCTTTCCCAATAGATGACACCACACCACCAGTTACAAAAATATATTTCGTAGACATAGATTCCTCTTTCTAAAATGCTCAAGATCTTGTTCACTAGAGGGGGACTAAGAAAACAAGACCTTCACCGATAACCACAATCCAGGATGATAATTCCCCTGGAAAAACAAAAATAGCTCCCTAGTAACTAGGAAGCCCCGACCTCAAAAAGAGGTGCCCGAACAATATCTTACCTCAATTTAGCTCATTTGTCAAATGTCATTCTTTACTAGATTTATAGTTCTACTGCAGAAAAGAAAAACAACAAGGGAATTTCCTTGTTGTTTGGTATTATTCTTCTTCTTCCTCAGAATCTTCGTCATCTTCTTCAACGAGTTCGACATCTTCCCCAAGATCATCTGGTGCGATTTCGTTGATTTCAGCGTCGTAGGCTTCTACTTCGTTCTTTTCATCATCTGGATTTTCATCATCATAAGAAAGAGCTGGATCTTCTTCGTAGGCATCCTCATCCTCTGGATCATCTGCACCATAATCAATGGCATCCGTATCTCCATCCATAAAGGCATTAACACGTTTTTTCTTAGCCTTAGGTGCTACTTCTTCATCGTCACTTTCTTCAAGAGCAATGATTTCTTCGTCAATTTCATCAACTCCATACCATGAACGAAGGCCCCATTTGTTATCTCCAAGAGAGATGAAGCTACCATCAAAGTTCAACTCTGTATAGAACAAAGGTAGTGCTTCGCGAATATCACTATTAGAGGTACCAAGATAGTTTTGGATTTCATTGACCAAATCGCTAAAATGCATTTCGTGATCGCGACCACGTTGTTCCAAGATGGCACGAGCCACCTCAATCATAGATAGTTCACTTTTTTCTTGCCCAGCAAATACTTCTAATTCCAAAGCGTTTCTCCTCTTTTTTTACTACTAACGCCAGAGTATATAAACTCTGGTCTCATTTTATCACGTACTCTTTATTGTACGATAATTTTCTTTATTAGTCAAAGGTTTAGAAGAAATAATGTGAAATATTTCAGCGAATGAAAAGACCTGGGAGATACACTCACAGGTCCCTTACTTTATTTATAGCTTAAAGCTCGTTTAAAGGTTTTCCAGATACCTAAATCATCTGTTTGGAGGACTAGGCTAGCATACATACGTCCGATAAAGGCGGTTGCAGTCACGGCAAATACAACTGTTATCGCAAGAGAAATCCAAGCCTCTATGCTATTTGCATAACCATTAATAGCCCTGAAAGGCATAAAGAAGGTTGAGATGAATGGAATATAAGAACCAATCTTCAAGATCAAATTATCCCCAGAAGCTCCTAAGGCGGTTACCCCTATAAAACCTACCATAATTAAGAGCATCAAAGGGGACAAGGCCTTACCAGAGTCTTCAGGTCGAGAAACCATAGAACCTAAGAAGGCAGCCAAGACCACATACATAAAGAGACTGACCAATACAAACAACAAGGTATTGACCGAAAAAGCTTCTCCCAAATGACTTAGAATACCTGAATTAGCCAAGAAAGGCATATCCTTAAAGAATAAGATAGCTCCAAGTCCGCCTACAACATAAATACCAATATGAGTCAAAATGACAAGAAGTAAGGCAATCATACGTGCATAAAAGTAGTGACTAGCACGAATACTTGAGAAGACCACTTCCATAATTTTTGTCCCTTTTTCACTGGCTACCTCTTGAGCAGTGACACTGGCATAAGTAATCAAGATCATATAGAGGAAGAAGCCTAGTCCTGCCGCCGCAAAGGTTTGGACCATCTTTTTACTTTCCTTAGATTCATCAATCTGCTCTGAGAATTGAATCGTTTGTGCCAAGTGCTGTTCCTGTTCCTGAGATAAATGTGCCTCCGAACGATTGAGTTGGTATTGGAGCTCATTTAACTTAGTTGTCACAGCTAACTTTATACCACTTTCAAGTGAAGTTTCACCGTGATAGACTGCCTTGAGAACACTACCTTCTTGATCAATCGTTAGATAGCCCTTGATTTTTTCATCCTTGACAGCTTCTTGGGCGCTTGCTTCATCCTTATAGTCAAAATTAATGCCATTGGTCGATTTAAGACTCTCTGTTACAGCAGGTACCGAACTAACTACTGCCACCTTATTATTCTGAGCCAGAGAGGAACCTTGGAGATAGCCAATTCCGCCAGACAAGCCGATAAAGAGGAAAGGCGAGATTACCATAAAGAAGAAACTCCAGGATTTGACATGACGTAGATAAGTTTCTTTGATTACAACCAACATATTTCTCATACTTCCACCCCTGATTCTAGTTTAAAGATTTCATCAATTGTCGGAGCTTGCTGGTCAAAGGTCGCGATATAGTGTCCTTTAGTCAAGATAGCAAAAAGCTCCTGTCCTGCATTTTCATCATCTAGGATGAGCTTCCAAATCCCCTGCTTGGTCAAGCTAGCATGAATGACATGTGGGAGTTTTTCCAAGTCTTCCTGACTCTTTTCACTTGCAACAAAGAGTCGCGTTTTGCCGTATTGATTGCGAACATCTTGGACCGGTCCATGCAAGACGACACGCCCATCACGAATCATAAGGATATCATCACATAGCTCTTCGACATTGGTCATGACGTGGTCTGAAAAGATAATGGTTGCACCACGTTCTTTTTCTTTCAGGATGACCTGCTTGAGCAATTCAGTATTGACTGGATCCAGTCCACTAAAAGGTTCATCTAGAATGATCAGATCTGGTTCATGCATTAAAGTAATGATCAGCTGAATCTTCTGTTGATTCCCTTTTGAGAGACTCTTAATCTTGTCTGTCAATTTCCCCTTGACTTCCAGCCTCTCCATCCATTGAGGGAGTTTTTCTTTGATTTCTTTTGCATCCATGCCTTTTAACATGGCTAGGTAACGAACCTGCTCTAGAACTGTCAACTTAGGCATGAGACTACGTTCCTCGGGTAGATAGCCAATCCGAGCATAGGTTTCTTGACGAATTTCCTGGCCATCAAACTGAATTTCTCCCTGATAATCTAAAAATTTCAAAATACTATGAAAAATGGTTGTTTTCCCTGCTCCATTTTTTCCAACTAGACCTAAAATTCTTCCAGGCTGAGCTTGAAAATCAACGCCAAACAAGACTTGTTTGGGACCAAAACTTTTTTCAAGATTGCGGACTTCTAACATAATCCACCTCCTACTAATCTTACTCTCATTATACTCCTTTTTTTAGTCATTACAAGGATTTATGTACATTTTTATTAGTAGAATTTACTGGGCATTTTTTATATTAAAACGAAGAAGATTCAACTTCATTTTTCTTTCCAATATTCGGCATTTACAAAGACAAAAAAATCCATCCTCAGGATGGATTTTAGACTATTAACGCACTTCTGCATTGACTTTTTCTTCGAGAGAAGCTTGGATTTTTTCCATGTAGCGTGCGACTTCTTCGTCTGTCAAGCTATCTTCTGGATTTTGGAAAGTCAAGCTATAGGCCATGGACTTCATCCCAACTCCTAGTTTTTCACCTGAGAAGACGTCAAAGAGTTTGATGTCTGTCAAACGTTTCACTCCCGCAGCTTGGATGGCATCAACCACCTCTTGGTGAGTCACTTCTGCCTTGAGGAGGAGGGCGATATCACGGCTGACTGCTGGGAATTTAGTAATTTCCACAAAGGCTGCTGCTGGTTGAAGGGCTGCCTCAATAGCTGAAAGGTTAAGCTCAGCTACATAAGTCTCTGGAATATCGTAAGCCTTAGCCGTCACAGGGTGCACTTGACCGAGGAAACCGACTACTTGATCACCGAGTGAGATCAAAGCTGTACGTCCTGGGTGAAGACTCTTAATCTCTTGCGTTGCTGCATAAGTCACTTCAAGACCCAAACGAGTAAAGAGTGCTTCAAGGATTCCCTTAGCATAGAAGAAGTCAACAGGAACAGCTGCTGTTTGGAAGTCTTTTTCAGCGACTAAACCAGTCAAAGCAAAAGCAAAGCTGTTGATTTCATTTGGCAAGTCTTCTTTTGGATTACCCGTCTGCTCGAAGACTTTTCCAATCTCATAAAGAGCCAAGTTTTTATTCTTACGCGCTACGTTGTAGGCAACTGTATCTAAAATACCTGAAACCATATTTTGACGAAGGACCGAACGGTCCACAGTCATTGGCCACATCAATTCTGTCAAATGACTTGGTTGAATGGTAAACTCAACCGCTTTTTCAGGAGTTGTCAGTGCATAGGTGATGATTTCTGTCAATCCAGCACCTTCTGCAATGGTACGAACTTGACGGCGAAGCTTTTGTGTAGCTGTTAATTCACCGGCTGTCCCATCATCTTTTGGAAGACTGGTTGGCAAGCGGTCATAACCATAAATTCGGGCGATTTCTTCAAAGAGGTCCGCTTCGATAGTGATATCCCAACGGCGACGTGGAACGCTAACTGTGAAGGCTTCTGCATTTCCAGAAAGGCCAAATCCAAGACGACGGAAGACATCCTCTACATCCGCGTAGGAAAGTTCAGTACCAAGGACACGGTTGACGTCTGCAAGAGTAGAAGAAATTTCTACATTAGATGTATCCAACTGGCCTGCTGAAACGATTCCCTTACGCACTGTCGCACCAGCCAATTCCGCAATCATGCTTGCTGCTGCATCAAGGGCTTCATTAACAGTTGCCACATTGATCCCTTTTTCAAAGCGTGAAGATGATTCAGAGCGTAGGTTGAGACGACCACTTGTCTTACGGATAGATTTGCCATTGAAGACAGCAGCTTCAAGGACGACACGAGTAGACTTTTCAGAGATTTCTGTAGCTTGTCCACCCATGACACCTGCAAGGGCTACTGGTTTGTCAGCAACAGTAATCACTAAATCAGTTGTTTCCAACTCACGCTCTTCCCCATCCAAGGTCACTAATTTCTCACCAGCACGTGCTTCACGCACACGGATGTCATTTCCTTCAAAGGTATCTAAGTCAAAGGCATGCATAGGCTGACCAAAGTAAAGCAAGATATAGTTGGTCACGTCGACGACATTATTAATGGGACGAATGCCTTCGTTCATGAGGAGGTTTTGCAACCATTGTGGACTTGGTGCGATGGTCACATTGTCCAAGATACGAGCTGCATAGTAAGGAGCCTTGTCTGTATCAATGCTGACAGAAAGAGCATCCGCTGCAACTTGGTCAGTTTCTGTTAAGGTAAATTCTTTGAAGTTGACTGCCTTGTCATAGATAGCTGCTACTTCGTAAGCTACCCCACGCATAGAAAGAGCGTCTGCACGGTTAGGTGTGATAGAAAGCTCGATGATTTCATCATCCAAGTCTAAGTAAGAGAAGACTTCCTCACCTGGAACTGCATCATCTGGCAAGATTTGGATGCCATCTGCAAATTCTTTCGGTACAACAGAGTCAGAAATCCCTAATTCACCAAGTGAACAGATCATCCCGAGTGACTCTAAGCCACGGATTTTCCCTTTTTTAATCTTGTAGTTGTCCGCAATGCGAGCACCTGGAAGAGCCACCATAACTTTGATGCCTGCACGCACATTTGGTGCTCCACAGACGATTTGACGGGCTTCTTCTTCGCCAACGTTAACCTGACAAACATGAAGGTGAGTTTCGGGCACATCTTCGCAAGACAAGACCTCACCAACGACAATTTTTGAGAGACCAGCAGCAGGTGATTCCACACCTTCTACCTCGATCCCTGTAGTTGACATTTTTTCAGCCAACTCTTGTGATGGAACATCAATGTCCACCAATTCTTTTAACCATTTATAAGATACAAGCATAATTTAATTCTCCAGAATGACAGTTGCCACTCTAGTTTTTTTCCTTTCCTATCATTTCATTAGAAGAATCATCTTCTTACCTTAATTTCTTTTTCAGTAACCAATCCGTATCTACCTTTTGCCCAGCCATAAAATTATGTTGGCTAAATTTTTCAAAACCATATCGATTATAAAATGCTTGAGCTTTTGTATTATGCTCCCAAACACCTAGCCAAGCCCAGGAAAAAGCATTTTTTTCGGCGTGTTCCAGAGCGAATTCAAATAGTTGCTTACCAAGTCCAAATCCTTGATATGTTTGTAGCACGTAGAGGCGTTGAATTTCAAAAGCGTTCTCTAATTCTCTCTCGGTTTGAGCATTTCCCCAGTTGACTTTGAGAAAACCAGCTATCTCCTCTTCATGCATAATGAAATAGGTTTCGGATTCAGGATTTTCCAACTCAGTTGACAAAACTCTCAGATTATAAGTCTCTTCAAAGTATTCCTGTAACTGCTCTTCCGTATTATCATGAGCAAATGTTTCACGAAAAGTTTGTTTGGCAATTTTTGCCAACACCTCAACATCTGCTATTTCCACTTTTCTAATCATTATTTAAACTGTTCTGAGAAGCGGACATCGCCTTGGTAGAAGCCACGAATATCATTAATTCCATAACGAAGCATGGCTACACGCTCTTGACCAAGACCAAAGGCAAATCCAGAGTATACAGTTGCATCGATACCACTCATCTCAAGAACACGTGGGTGAACCATACCGGCACCCATAATCTCGATCCAACCAGTTTTCTTACAGACGTTACAGCCGGCTCCTCCACACTTGAAGCATGAAACATCAACTTCAACAGATGGCTCTGTGAACGGGAAGTAAGATGGACGCAGACGAATCTGGCGCTCTTCACCAAACATTTTTTGTACAATCAACTGAAGAGTTCCTTGAAGGTCAGCCATAGAGATATTTTTCCCGACAACCAAGCCTTCGATTTGGTGGAATTGGTGACTGTGGGTCGCATCGTCTGTATCACGACGGAATACACGTCCTGGTGAGATCATCTTCAAAGGACCTTTAGAAAAATCATGGGCGTCCATCGCACGCGCCTGAACTGGAGACGTGTGGGTACGGAGCAAGATTTCTTCTGTGATGTAGAAAGTGTCCTGCATATCACGAGCTGGGTGATCTTTTGGAAGGTTCATACGTTCAAAGTTGTAGTAGTCTTGCTCCACTTCAAAACCATCCACGACTTGGTACCCCATACCGATGAAAATATCTTCGATTTCTTCACTGGTTTGTGTGAGAACGTGACGGTGACCAGTCGCAACTGGACGACCTGGAAGAGTCACATCAATACTCTCACTTGCTAGTTGTGCTTCCACTTTCTTTTCTTCCAAGAGCTTAGCTGATTCTTCAAATGCAGCTGTCAAAACATCACGCGCTTCATTGACGTGTTTCCCGATAATTGGACGCATTTCTGCAGAAACATCTTTCATCCCTTTCAGTATTTCAGTAAGAGAACCTTTTTTACCAAGGACATAGACGCGCAATTCTTGCAGCTCTTTTTCATTTTCAGCAGAAATCTGCTTCAAGCTAGCTAGCGTTTCTTCACGAAGCGCTTTTAATTGTTCTTCAATAGTTGACATAATTCCTCCATCAGTCTCTCGTAAGATAAAAAGAAAACCACATGCCAAAAACTCCACTCGGAGCGTTGACACGCGGTACCATCCGTTTTCATCTGACAAATCAGACCTTTATTTCTGAATCCATAGGCAAGTGAATTCACCCAGCTTTCATATAGAGAGCTTTCAGTCACGGCTCTCCTCCCTGATATACTTCCCCTGAGATACTAGTCTTGCAGATTCCTATTTAATTATTATTATTCATTTTATCAAATTTCAAGCATTCTTGCAAGGTGTTTTGCGACTAATCAACATAGTCTCCACCTTCAAAGCCGTAATACTCTTCCAAACTGAGGCCACTTGCAGCGATGTCCTTGGCTTCTTTCCCGACGTAGCGAAGATGCCATTCCTCAGCCATATAGCCTGTTTCTTTTTCCTTACCTTTGAGGTAACGAACGACAAAGCCATAGTCTGCAGCATGGTCCAATAGCCATTGGGCAGCCTTTTCTTCAGTCACTAAATCTCCATTTGTTCCAATTAGGTCAAAGGCAAGGCCAGTTTGGTGTTCACTGTAACCAGGTCTTGCAGAATAACGGTCAGCCTCAGCCTTGCCATCTTTATCTACATAGTTTTGATAAAGCTGAGTTTGAGTTTCATAACTTCTAAAACCACTATAGTTGTCGCTAATCGGGAATCCTGCTTGTTGCATAGCTGCAATGAGTTTCAACAGTTCTGCTTTAGCGGTAGGATTTTCCCCTGGATTATAGTCTTTTGACATAGGATAATGCTTATTAGCGACAACAATCTCATCGTACTTGCCTTGAATGCTGTAGTGATCTCCTTTGTCTACTACTTCTGCTTTCTTTTGACTAGCTGCCTGAGACTTACTTCCCGCAGTTCCTTCTTGGGCAGTTTTTTCTTCCGTTGAAGTCTGAGTTTCTGAAGTTACTGGCTTTTCTTGCGAACAAGCTGCCAATGTCAATGCTAGCAATCCTGATAATACAAGGTATCTTTTTTTCATTGTTTATCCTTTCATTTCTATCATTTGGTCCAAAGTTTCAGATAAGGTTTCAACCAAACCTTCTAATTTGCTTCCCTTAACCTGATATTCTTCAGCAACCATTTCTTCCCAAGGAACCCACCAAACTGGACCACGACCATTAAGACCGTGTCCCTTCATATCACCCTCTCGTCTCGGGAAAATATGCCAGTGGACATGGGCATCTCCATTTCCTAACAACTCTACATTCATCTTTTCAGCAGAAAAGGCTTTAGAGACAGCTTCCTGAACCAGGCTCATTTCCTCTAAAAAGCGGAGTTTGACAGTTGGATGTAGATGATGTAATTCTGTCACATGTTCTTTTGCTAGGAATAGAGTATAGCCTTCAAAATACTGGTGGTCTCCAATGACAACATAGCCTGTTTCCAGTTCTTTTACAAAGTAGGGATTGTCACCAGACTTGATGAGTTCAATTCGTTGGCAAATCAAGCACATCTTAGTCCACCAATCCACTCTTGAGGTAAGCGTCCACCATACGCTCGGTAGCAACTACAGAATCAATATGAGTTCGCTCGTAAGAGTGACTAGACTCGATACCCGCTCCTAGAAGAGCGTGTTTGACTTCTGCTCCAGCTGACATGGCTGCAGATGCATCCGAACCGTAAAATGGATAGATATCTAGTTTAAATGGAACGTCCTGCTCTTTTGCCAAGGCAACCAGATGTTGACGGAATTCATAGTGGTAAGGTCCAGAAGCATCTTTGACACAGATTGACACTGTGTACTCATCCGTCTGCTGGTCATCTCCCATTGCTCCCATATCTACTGCTAGATATTCAACAACTTGACTTGGGATACTTGAGTTAGCACCATGCCCCACTTCTTCAAAGACTGAGAAGGCAAAATGCGTAGTGACAGGAAGTTCAATCCCTTCTTCCTTATAGACTTTAAGGAGATTTAGAAGGATAGCTGCACTGACCTTATCATCCAAATGACGCGATTTGATAAAGCCTGTCTCAGTTACGACAGTTCGTGGGTCAAAGCTGATAAAGTCACCAACCTCAATACCAAGTGCGCGTGTTTCTTTTTCATTGGTCACTTTTTCATCCAAACGTACTTCCATATTGTCCTGCGTGCGTTCAGCAGTACCAGCGTCCTTATATACATGACAAGAAGTCTGGTGGATCAAAATGGTACCTGAAATAGTCTTACCTGTACTAGCCACATGAACTGTACAGTTTTCGCCTTCAATCATGTTCCAAGGATAACCACCGATACGATCCATTTTGAGACGACCGTCTGCTTTAACAGCACGAACGATAGCTCCTAAAGTATCCACATGGGCAGTCACATAGCGTTGTTGGTCGTCATTTTTACCTTTAATGGTAACATTCACTCCACCTTTGGCAGTACGGATTGGTTGATAACCTAGTTTTTCAAGAGTCTCAACCAGATAATTCGTAATTTCACGTGTAAAACCTGTTGGCGATGCGATAGCAGTTAGTTCTTTGATATATTCTACAGTTTGATTCATTTCTTCACCTCTTGCTACCATTATATCATTTTTTACATCTTAGTATGTGTGAAAATAGAAAACTAGGATAATTTGAATATAAAAGTATTTTATGGTATAATAAAAGCAGTTCTTAAGAAGAAAGGAAAAAATATGAATAAATTTTTCAAAATGACGCTTCTCTTAGCTCTACCGCTGGCATTCTTGTTGGGATGTTCAAAACAGTCATCAACAACTTCTAACTCTTCATCAACTGAGGTAAAAACCACTGAGGCTGAAACAACTGAAAAGAAATCAGAGTTAAAAACTGTAACTTTTGTAAACGATTCTCAGCCTGGTGTCCAGTCAACATTGACCTATACAGTTGACGGTGATAACGTTGTGAAACAAACTGCTCACAATGTCGCTGACCCCGAAGTCCTAAACAATACTGCAGATGATTTAAAAAATTTTGTCGAAGAAACCTACAAAGGATATAAGGGCCTCAAGGGGGTAACTTTATCTGTCGAGATTAAAGATGGTAAAGTCGTACAAGATCTTGAGATTGACCTTTCAGTTGCAAGCATTGACGAACTTAGAAAAGCTTTACCAGAAGAATACTCAGGTGTAGGGAAAAACGTTAGCTTTAAAGCCTCTAAGAAAATGTTAACAGACCTTGGTTATAAGGAAAAAACGAACTAAGAGTAATAAAAAAACCTTGGCATAAGCCAAGATTTTTTTATTCCATCTCAAAAGCTTCACTCTTTTGCTTATTTGGAAGAACAAGGGAAAGTAAAATCCCAATAATCGCTGGTACTAACCATGGCAATGAAGCCTTAGCAAATGGTAGAGCATTCACAATATTGGCAAGGAAGGTCACTTCAAATGAACTTCCCAAGACACTAGCTACGGCAATAGCTGTAACAAGACCCATTGTCAATTGCATACCTGGTTTTGAAAGTGGTATAAACTTGTTCACAATCACAATCATAACAATCACAATGGTAATTGGATACAAGATAACTAGGACAGGGATAGAATATTTGATGATTGCATCAAGACCGAGGTTGGCAATTGCAAAACCAATCAAGGTAAAGACAGTCGCATAAACCTTATAGCTGAGTTGTGGGAAACGTCCGTTAAAGAATTCAGCAGTTGAAACAATCAAACCTACAGTCGTTGTGAAGCAAGTTACTGTTACCATGGCAGCTAGGAATAATTGAGCTGTTGAACCAAAGATTTCTTGGGTCGCTTGTGACAAGATATAAACCCCTGGAGTTCCACCCTTCATCGCTTCTTCTGTCATTGGGAAGTGATTTCCAAGGAAACCTAGGCCAATGTATAGAGCACTAAAGCCAAGCGCTACGACAATTCCGACTACCCAAATGGTTGAGATGTACTCTTTTTTACTCGAAAATCCAAGTTGTTTCAAGGTTTCAACCGCGATTACACTAAAGGCAACAGATGCGAGAGCATCTAGAGTATTATATCCTTCAAGGAATCCTGCTCCAAATGCTGAAGCTTGATAAGCTGCTGTAGCTGCTTGAGGAGCATTTCCACCATATTTGAGGGCTCCAAGGATTACCAAGATGATAATTAAGAGGGCAAAAACTGGTGTCAAAACACGACCGATACGATCCAAAATCTTTGAAGGATTAAGCGCGATTAAGAATGCTGCAACAAAGTAGATAAGGGTAAAGACAATCAAGCCTAGACCTTTATCAGCATCTGCTAAGAGGGGACTAATCCCTACTGCATAAGAAGTTGTTGCAGTACGTGGAATGGCAAAGAATGGACCAATCGACAAGTACAAAACTGCTAGATAAATCGTTGCAAACCAAGGGGAAATCTTTGTAGAAATCTCATAGATATATCCCTTAGGATTTAAGGTCCCGATGATCAAGGTCAAGACGGCAAGTCCGACACCTGAAAGTACAAATCCTGCAATGGCAGGGAGAAAGTGTTCCCCAGATTGAGCACCTAGGGTAGGGGGGAAAATCAAATTACCCGCACCAAAAAATATTCCAAACAGGAGTAATCCTGTTAATGCACCTTTTTTAGCCATAAACTCTCCTTATAAAAAATAAAATACTTTCTTAGTATAACATGATTAAAGGCTTGAAAAGGCGATCTCGAAATAATTTTAAAATGTTTTCAATTTTCTGATTTTTAGAGCAAATAAACTCCCTTTAAAACCTTTCTTATTTTCGGTCTTAAAGGGAGTTTTTTTCTTATTCTAAGGCATCCATGCCACCTTGGACATTGATAACCTCATATCCTTGTTCTGCTAAAAATTGACAAGCGCGTGCTGAACGCATTCCTGATTTACAAATCACGTAGTAAAGATTATCCTTATCTAGTTGTTTATAAGTATCAGCTAATTGGCTGAGAGGTAAATTACGAGCGCCTTCTAAATGAAGAGTCTCAAATTCCTCTACTTCTCTCACATCTAATACAGAAAGCGACTCTTTCTGGTATAGTTGGTAAAAATCATTAAAAGTAATTTCTTTCATTTTTCTTCTCCGAGAATTTTTTGAATTCTTTCTTTCAAGTCAGGCAAAACATCTGCTTCAAACCAAGGATTTTTTTTCATCCAGATTTGGTTCCGAGGTGACGGGTGTACCAGTGGGAAATAATCAGGCAAATAATCCTTAAAGCGATGCACACGGTCTGTTACCTTGCCACTGACTTTCTCATGCAGATAGTAAGCCTGAGCATACTGCCCAATCAAGAGCGTCAATTGAATATCTGGTAACTCTTTCAAAAGTTTTGGATGCCATTTTTCTGCAAAACCTGGGCGTGGTGGTAAGTCACCAGATGTCCCATGTCCTGGAAAATAGAAATCCATGGGCATGACTGCAAAATAACCTGAATTATAAAAAGTATCCTCATCCACACCCAACCAGTCTCGCAAGCGGTCGCCACTTTTATCCTTCCAGTAAAGTCCTGCTTCTTGGGTTTTGAGACCAGGTGCCTGCCCAATGATATTGATACGAGCAGTTTTGGGAGCAGCAAAGAGAGGCTCGATTCCTTGCTCAGTATAGTGTTGATTTTGTGGATCAGCCATGATGGCTTGTTTGATTCTTTCGATTTGAGACATCTACTCTCCCTCCAAAAAGAAGTCTAAGCATAAAATCTCAGACTTCTATAGCATTATTTGATCAATTCATAGATAGCTTCAGCGTAGATGGCTGCTGCACGGAAGAGATCGTCCAAGGCGATAAATTCGTTGGCTTGGTGCATGGTATCGATAGAGTCTGGGAACATAGCACCATAGGCTACACCACGCTCTAAGAGACGTCCGAAAGTTCCGCCTCCGATAACTTGTTCATGCCCTTGAAGACCTGTTTGTTTTTCATAAACATTTAACAAGGTTTGGACAAGCGGATCTTCCATTGGTACATAGTGAGGTGTGTGTCCATGTTCTGATAAGCTAACAGATACAACTGGCAAGGCTTCAAGAACTGACTTGATTTGCTCTGGACTTGTTCCTTTTGGATAACGGAAGTTAAGGGCAATGGTATTGTCAGCACTTGTTTCATCAAAGCGGAAGACACCAGCATTCATAGAAAGAGCTCCCATCTTTTCATCCACATGAGCTACTTTCAAGTTTTTCCCTTCGTGGTCATTCAAGAGAATCTTTCCAGCAATGTCAAGGAAGTCTTTTGCAGGTCCTTCAAAAGCAAACTGGCTGAGGATGAGAGCAAGGTAAGTCGCACCATTGACACCTGAAGCAGGCATAGCACCGTGGGCAGATTTACCGATAATCGTAACCTTGTACTTACCATTCTCTTCTTGAATGTCTCCTCTAAGCTTGTGCTCTGCAACAAAGGAATCTAGTTTCGCTTGTAAATCAGCCAAGTCTCCTGAAACGACTGCAGTTGCTGATTCTGGCACCATGTTTTCACGCAAACCACCTGTGAAGCTGTGAAGACGAGCTGCACCCTTGTTTTCACCAGCAAAGTGGAGGTATTCTGTGATATTTCCTTTTTCACCATTGATAATAGGGAATTCAGCATCTGGAGAGAAACCAAAGTCTGGCTTCGCAAGTCCTACATGCTCAAAGTAGTAGTCCATATCTGCCCAACCTGATTCTTCATCAGTTCCGACGATAAAACGAACTTTTTTAGAAGTTGGAAGTCCCAATTCTTTGATGATTTTCAAACCATAGTAACATGCTGTTGTAGGACCTTTGTCATCTGAAGCACCACGCGCATAGAGACGACCATCCTTGATGGTTGGAGTGTAAGGATCAGTATCCCATCCACTACCTGCTGGCACTACGTCCATGTGGGCAAAGATTCCGAGAACCTCTTCCCCTTGACCAAACTCAAAATGTCCTGCATAGTTGTCGACATTTTTTGTTGGGTAACCATCACGGTCTGCGATTTCAAGGAATTTCTCCAAAGCTTTTACTGGACCAGGTCCAAAAGGATGTTGCGCATCTGCCTTACTGTCATCGCGTTCTGAGTTGATTTCTAAGAGGCTAAACAAGTCAGCCAAGAGGGCTTCTTTACGTTTTTCTACTTCTGCTGTAAAATCAATAACTGTCATTTTTACTTCCTATCTTTTTTCGATAATTTCATCTACTGGCAAGCGGTAGCTTGGTTCCAACTTCTCGTCTGTGTATCCTACTGTGATCAAGAGCTCTGGACGGAAGCGTTCTTCAATTTCCAAGACTTCATTGGTTTTTGATTTATCAAAACCAAGGATAATGTTTGAACCGATTCCCTGGTCAGTCAAAGCAAGAACCAAGTTCATAGCTACTAGCCCTGCATTAAGAGCCAAGTAGTCGCTGACTTGTTGTTCATTGTAACGTGCATACTCAGCTGGAAGATTTTTCATAAAGTACTGAAGCTGTTCTTCTGAGAAGTTCTTTGCTCCACCAACACGGGCAATCTTGCGAGCTCGTTTAGCTAGGTCAGTGTCTGTAAACAAGGCAATGGTTACAGGGGCAGATGCTACTTGCTCAAAGTTTGAACCGTAAGCCAATTTTGCTAGTTCAGCATTTCTCTCGCGAACCACAACAAACTTCCAAGGCTTACTGTTATGAGCACTCGGTGCCAAGGTTGCGATTTCAATAGCTGTTCGAACATCCTTGGGATCAACTGGTTTATCAATAAAATGCTTAGTCGCATGACGTTTTTTATTTAACTCAAGAAATTTCATAATTGATTTCCTTTTCTATTTCTACTGCTTCCATTTTACCACATTCTGAAAGAGCTTGCAGAGATTTTTCATTTGTTGCCTAAATTATCTTTTTCTTTTCTGATTTAAATTTTAGATTACAAATTCAAACTGAAAATTATAATATTTTTCTATCACTTCCATAAAAAATATATATTGGCTATTTGATTAATTGTCTGGTAAGCTAGATACCATTAAGTAAAGGAGACACACATGAAAAAATTATTCTTATTATTAGCCATTAGTCCCTTGTTGGTGGCCTGTGGACAATCTAAACAGGAAAGTGCTTCAACTTCTACTACTAGTCCTAAAACCATTGTCGTAGCCACTGCCGGAGACATCCCACCTTTTGACTTTGAACAAGATGGTAACCTAACTGGATATGATGTTGAAGTTTTAAAAGCGGTTGATGAAAAACTAGATCAATACAAGATTGAATTTCAAAAAACAGCTTGGGAGAGTATCTTCCCTGGAGTTGATGCTGGTCGTTACCAAGCTGCTGCCAACAACTTGAGCTACACCAAAGAGAGAGCCGACAAATACCTCTACTCCCTACCTATCGCAAAAAATCCTTTGGTTCTCGTGAGCAGAAAAGACAAGGCTCTTACCTCTCTTCAAGACATCGCTGGTAAAACTACACAGGATGACACTGGAACTTCTACTGCCAAGGTTGTTACAGACTGGAATCAAAGCCACTCAGACAATCCTGCCACCATCCAATACTCTGGTGAGGATGTGGCTAAACGCCTGACTGACCTCGCCAATGGTGAATTTGATTTCCTAATCTTTGATAAGATTTCTGTTCAAAAAATTATCCAAGACCGTGGCTTAGACTTGAACGTAGTCGACTTGGAAAGCAATGACAATCCAAACAACTACATCATCTTCTCAAGCGACCAAAAAGAATTTAAAGAACAATTTGACAAGGTCCTCAAAGAACTCTACCAAGACGGAACTCTTGAAAAACTCAGCAAAACTTATCTCGGTGGTTCTTACCTACCAGATCAATCTCAATTACAATAAGATATATTAAAAACGATTGGCTAGTCCAATCGTTTATTTAGTATCTGTTCGTTAAAGCACCTTTTACAAAAAATCAAAATAGTTTTTGACATCCTTGATATAACCATGTTTTTCATTGAGGCTGGCTAACAAATCTCTATTATGGCCTTGATAATTGTCCTCACGTCGCAACTCTTCATACATTTCGATAAAAGGAAGGCCCTTGGTCTTGGCTGATACTAGCTCTGCTTCATAGTCATAGGCAACTTTTCGAAATTGGATATTGACTAATTCACCATTTTCAACCTCAAGTAAGGCATACTGGGCACGGTGATTTTTCAGCCCTACCCAGTCAAAATAAGGCATACCAATCGAACCTGGATTGATGATTTGTTGACCTTGGCTACCATAACGAAGCAACTGCTTGTGAACATGACCATAGACGGCTACATCAGTAGTTTCATCAAGTAACTGGTCAAATTTTTCGGTATCATTTTCAACCAGCAAATCACCACCATAATTTTTCTCAGGTAAATTATGTGAAAGAGAAAAGCGTAAGCCTTCTACTTCTTTTTTGGCTACCATAGGTAGATTTCTCAACCAATCAATATGCTCTGGGTTTAGATGCTCCATCAGATACTGAGTCATCCTGAGAAGCTGAATTTCTTGGGGATCCTCTAAACCATATTGCCCATCTAAAGCCTCTAACACACAATCATCCCAGTTGCCTCGAACAGATGCTGTAATGGGAAGGTCTTTCAAAAGAGCCACCAAGTCATTTGCTCCCGGCCCAGGAAGAAAAATATCTCCCAGAAGCCAATATTCAGTCGCTCCCAAATTTTTAGCGTCCTCAAGCACTCCAGCTAAGGCTGTCGTGTTGCCATGAATGTCTGATAAAATTGCAATCTTATGGTTCATTTTACACACTCTCTTTATTCGTATTTATTTATTCTAGCTATCCCTTACACCGTTATAGGTCTGCACCTTTCTTCATCTCACTTCTCCGTGCTAGGGGGTCTTTTAGTTCCTTAAATATCGTATATACTCTACTAATACGTAGATGAGGATTGTTAAACAAATAATCATCTCTAACCAAACGAGGAGGTTGAGGACCGGAAACTGCAGAATGCCTTGGGACATTTTCAATGAAGTTGCTGTGATGATGGTTGGAAAGGTTAGAGCTGAGAAGGCTGGTTGGAAACCTTGTTTTAAAATCCTTGGCAAGCGACTAAGGACAAAGAAAAAGAAGGTCTGTGATGCAAGGATCATAACTAGTAAAATCCAACTAGGAAGACTGTATCCTCCTACTCTCACTAATGCTGCCAAAAGGAGAGAAAATGGAGCACAATAGATTCCTTCTTGCCCCAGCAAAGCGAGCGGTAATGGATTTTTCCTCAAATCTTGATAAATTAGAGGGTAAAGGATAAGGGTTAAGATAAAACCAAAAATCCAAGCTCCATAGGCAATCCCAACAATGCCCACCACTGGGTAGGTCAAACTTGCTACTGCAATTCCTACATAAAGAACCGTCCAAGTTGGTGTTGCATTGGCCCTTTGTTTAACCAAGGCATAGTTCTTTGTAAAGTATAAGATGAGGTAAACATCTAGAAGAAAAGCAAACCACCAGAGAATCTGTGCAACAATACTCATGTTCGGGGGTAAGATTCGTAATAAATACGTTGATAAAATCATCCCTGCCATGGGAAAGGTTGCCATTCCTGACAAAACAGGGGCTTTCTTTAATTCTTGCTTACTTTCATGCCAGTTATTGAGGTGGCTTACCAAAAAATAAAACCATAAAATCAAGCCTGACAAACTAAAGATGTGTGATAAAAGCGGAAAAATATCCAAGATGAGATTTCCTGCTCCAGCCAATCCCAATAAGCAACCTGAAAAGGCTAAGGGGAGTTTTTTCATACCAACCTCCGAAAATGATGTTACTATCAGTATAGCATAAATAAAGCTCAGCTAGACAAGCCTTCATCAATTTTTTTGGCTATAAAACGATTGTCCCCTTTTAAAATACTCACTAACAATAATGATTAAAATAATTTTAGCAAAAGAGTACCTATCAAGTGATAGGTACTCTTTTCACATTTCATTCTATAGCTTGGTTAGCCTTTAAAGGTAACGATAGTCGCTCCAGAACCACCTGCATTTTGCGGCGCATAGCCAAAGCTCTTGACTTGCTTGTTTCTTTGGAGATATTTGGTTACTCCTTCACGGATGACACCTGTACCGATACCATGGATGATGTCCACTTGGGCCATGTTGTTGAGCAGGGCTTGGTCGATAAAGGCATCCAAGGCCTCCATAGCTTCCTCGTAACGTTTGCCACGAAGGTCTAGTCGAGCCTGTGGACCTTTACCTCCTGCCCGTTTGACAACGTTGACTTGTTTTTTCTTGACTGGTGCTTCTTGCTGAGCCTGAACCAAGTCAAACTCTTTTTCTTCAAGCGTCATCTTAATCAAGCCAACTTGAGCTTCCCAACGACCATCCTTGAGTTGATTGGTCAAGGTACCTCGTTGACCATAGCTTAAAACGATGATATCATCCCCAACTTTTGGAGCTCGTTTTTTCTTGGCCTTTTGGAGGACCTTATTTTTAGAAAGATCAACTTTTTCAGGTGCCAACTTCTTGAGCTTGGCCTTGGCTTCGATAATTTCATGTGGTTTTAGTTGAGATTTGCTGTGAAGATTTTTTAGAATATCATCACTCTCAGCTAGTGCTAAATCTACTATTTCAGCAGCTTGCTCACGCGCCTTATTGAGTTCTGTTTCCTTCTCACGATTAAGCTCATTGTAAAGTTTTTTAAGAGCATGGTTCATCTTGAGGTTTTCTTGCTCGACCTGGCGAATATTTTCAAGACGTTTACGGCTTTCAAGCGTCTGCTCTTCCAATTGCTCAATAATTCGATTGACATCATTGTCTTGGTTAATCTGCTTGCTAGCGTCACCTACGATAACATCTGACAAGCCGAGACGTTTAGCAATCTCAAAGGCGTTGCTTCGACCAGGTACTCCTTGCATAAAGCGATAGGTCGGGCGCAAGCTAGCTGTATCAAACTCCATGCTGGCATTTTGAACATAGGCCGTTTCAATCCCATAGGCCTTGAGTTCAGGATAATGAGTGGTTGCCATAGTCTTGACCTGACGCAAACGCAAGTCTTCTAGGATAGACATGGCAAGGGCTGCACCTTCTTGAGGATCTGTTCCTGCTCCAAGCTCATCTAGTAACAAGAGCGAGTTTTGATTGACCTTACCAAGAATATCTACAATATTTGTCATGTGACTAGAGAAGGTTGAAAGACTTTGTTCGATGGATTGTTCGTCTCCGATATCCGCAAAGACCTCCTCAAAAATTCCCACACGACTTCCCTTATCCGCCAAAATCGGCAAACCTGACTGGGCCATCAATTGCGTCAAACCTAAGGTTTTGAGCATAATGGTCTTACCACCCGTATTGGGACCAGTGATGACGATGGCTGTTAGATCTTTACCAAAGTGTACATCATTAGCAACAGCATTTTGCACCAAGGGATGACGAACATGGAGGAGTTGAATCTCCTGTCCCTCAGATACTTGAGGAACTACTGCTCCTGTTTCTTGGATAAAGCGGACCTTAGCACGAATCAAGTCCAAATGTCCAATAATCCAGGCATCATTTGCGATTTCAGCTGCATGTGGTCGTACACGCTCAGAAAGCTCTTGAAGGATACGCATCATCTCATAGCGTTCATCCGCCCGAAGACTAGCAATTTCCTCACTCAGCTTGACTACTTCACGCGGTTCGATATAGACAGTGTTCCCGCTGGCAGAAATATCATGAACCACACCGGCAATCTTATTACGATAGGTGTTTTTGACAGGAAGAACCTGGCGACCATTTCTACTAGCGATGATACCTTCAGTCAGCATCTGAGCCTTTTGTTTGAGAAGTTCTTGCAAGACGTCACGAACTTGGCTCTCGCTATCATGGATTTTACGACGGATTCGTGCTAGTTCTTCACTAGCAAAATTCTCAATAAATCCAGCTTCATTGATGGCTTGGAGATTGCCCTGTAGATGTGGGAAGTCGTGAAGTTTCTCAAACCAATTTGCCAAGTGGTCCAAGCGGACATTTTCAAGATTGTCATAGAAATTTTTCAGTTCACGGCTGGCAAATATGACACGTTTGAGAAGGAGAAATTCCTCTATGTTGAGATCAGCCCCCATCTCCAAACGTTTACAAGTAGCCGCAATATCTTTTGTTGCCGAAATGCTGAAATGAGGATGCTCCACAAAAAGTTCCTGCATCTCCTTCATCTCTGCAAATGCCTGTCTAATTTTATCAGCTTTATCTGTTGGGACTAGCTCTTTTAACTGTTCTAATCCTTGTTCCGTCAAAAGATGAGGTTCAAATAAAGCCTTGACCTTGTTAAATTCTAACGTTTCTAGTATTTTTGTATTCATCTTATTTCCTTAGTATAAAAGTTATGGCTTTTCTTATTTTTAACTCTTTAAATCAATCTCTTACTTTTCGAAATTGTAAACAAAAGGCTAGGAATAGTTCCCGCCCTTTTTAACCGATTATTTTAGTAACCCAAAGCTGTTTAATAAAATTAGTTGTGAATGGAATGCTTTGGATGATATGTCTAGCTACAAAGCTATTTTCAAGTGAATTTTGAACAATTTGTAATGGCACAGTCGCGAGAATCGTTAGCATCATCTGGAGGACAAACAAGGTCACACCGATTGATAGCACACCCGCACCGATACGATAGTATTTACCATCAAGTATCTTACTTGGTACTAGGTTTAGAAAAAGACCAAGCAAACGGCCGATGCAGTAAAAAATCGTAAAGGCCAAGAGGAAGCCGACACCTGCATAAAAAACCTTATCTAGATGGAAAAGTTGATTGGATGGGAAAAAGAAAGTTCCCTGTCCTTCCTGCGGATTAGCATAAGGGATTAATAAATTGAACTTCTGCCCTAAAGCTAGGTAATATTTGCTTGCAAAATAAGCAGAGACAATCGTTGCTACAAGATAATATGCTTGCAAAATAATTCCTCTGCGGTAGCCAATATAAAAGCTCCAAGCAAGGATTAATAAGAGTAGAATGGAAATCATAGGGAATCCTCAATCTTACTCTGCTCTTGTTTAGCCGCAACCACTTTATAACGGAGCGATTCTAACTCTTGCTCCTTATCATCAAATTCAATCTCACGACTGAGCTGTGTTGACAAGCAGTTAACCGCTAAGAGAATAGCTACTGTCTCATCATCAGCTCCAGGCATTTGTTCTTTGATTGCTTCATACTTTTCCGTCGCAACTTTAGCAATCTCCTCCATGAAAAGATTGTCATGTTCAGTTGTCAGCGTTAATGTTTTTTTCCCAAATGTAAACTTGAATCGATTTAAATTTGCCATAAAATTCACCTCAAGATATTATACCAAATTTCACTTAGTTTGTCAGTTTTTACCAATTCTAGCGCTTTTATGGTACAATAGAGACTATGGCAAGTATCACATTAACTCCGAGTGAAAAGGAAATTCATGCTTTTGTTCAAAAGCATGAACATGCACTCACTCCTAGTAAAAATCCCTATATTCGCTACTTTTTAAAGCTTCCTCAAGCCAGTGTTTCCGTCTATACATCTGGGAAAGTCCTCTTGCAAGGAGAAGCCGCTGAAAGCTATGCTAGCTTTTTTGGTTATCAAGAAGCACAAGTAGTTAGCGGGCAAAATTTCCCCTTGATTGGAACAGATGAGGTTGGAAATGGTTCCTACTTCGGTGGTCTGGCTGTAGTAGCGTCATTTGTAACTCCTGATCAGCATGACTTTTTACAAAAACTCGGGGTTGGAGATTCTAAAACACTAACTGACCAAAAGATTCGTCAGATTGCTCCCCTTCTTAAGGAGAAGATTCAGCATCAAGCACTCCTTCTTTCGCCAAGTAAGTATAACGAAGTCATTGGGGAACGCTATAATGCTGTTTCTGTCAAGGTAGCTCTTCACAATCAAGCAATCTTTCTCCTCCTTCAAAAGGGAGTTGGGCCTGAAAAAATTGTTATTGACGCCTTTACCAGCTCACAAAATTATGAAAAGTATCTAAAAAATGAAGCCAATCATTTTCCTAATCCAGTCACGCTAGAGGAAAAAGCTGAGGGCAAGTACTTGGCTGTTGCAGTTAGCTCCATCATTGCGCGTGATCTCTTCCTAGAAAATCTTGAAAACCTAGGACGAGAGCTGGGATTCCAACTTCCAAGTGGTGCTGGAGCTACTTCTGATAAGGTAGCTAGCCAAATCCTTCAAGCATATGGAATGAAAGGGCTCGGCTTCTGTGCAAAGCTGCATTTTAAAAACACTGAAAAAGCTAAGCAACTTCTAGAAAGGTAAAAGTATGAATTATTTTAAAATATTTTTAAAAGAGTGGGGAATTTTCTTCCTGATTATTGCATTAGTAGGTCTCAGCCGCCTCTTTCTTTGGAGCAATGTTCGTGTAGAAGGACACTCTATGGACCCTACTCTAGCTGATGGAGAAATTCTCTTCGTTGTCAAACATCTCCCTATCGATCGCTTTGATATAGTTGTCGCTCATGAGGATGAAGGGAATAAAGATATCGTGAAGCGAGTCATCGGATTGCCAGGTGATACCATCCGTTACGAAAATGATAAGCTCTACATCAACAATCAAGAAACCGATGAGCCATACCTAGCAGATTATCTCAAACGCTTTAAAGAGGATAAACTCCAATCAACCTATACTGGAGATAGCTGGGATGGAAAAAAAGGCGAGTACTTCAGAAGTCTTGCTGAAAAAGCTGATGCCTTTACCTTAGATGTTAACTTCAATACTAGCTTTACCTTCACTGTTCCAGAAGGACAATACCTCCTACTTGGTGATGACCGTCTGGTATCTAGTGATAGCCGACATGTTGGTACTTTTAAAGCAAAAGATATTATTGGAGAGGCAAAATTCCGTTTCTGGCCACTCAAACGTATCGGAACATTTTAAGAACACTAAGAGGCCGAGAAATATAAATCTCAGCCTCTTCTCATTCTATTCTGAATGATAGATTTCATTCAGGAATGTAAAGGAATTATATGGAAGTCTATTTTACAGGTACGATTGAACGTATTATTTTTGAAAATGTCAGCAACTTTTACCGTATTCTCCTCTTAGATATAGAGGATACCAATGCTGAGGACTTTGATGATTTCGAAATCATTGTTACAGGGACCATGGCTGATGTTATCGAGGGAGAAGAATACACTTTCTGGGGGCAGATTGTCCAACACTCCAAATACGGAGAACAACTGCAGATTTCCCGTTACGAAAGAGCAAAACCAACTAGTAAGGGTTTAGTCAAGTATTTCTCTAGCAGCCATTTCAAAGGGATTGGTCTTAAAACTGCCCAAAAGATTGTGGAACTCTATGGGGAAAATACTATCGATGAAATTCTGGAGCATCCTGAGAAACTCGAAACTATCTCAGGGCTGTCTTCTAAAAGTCGTGAGGCTTTTGTATCTACACTCCGTCTCAACTACGGTACAGAAATGGTCTTGGCCAAGCTTGCCAACTATGGCATTCCTAATAAATTAGCTATTCAAATTCAGGATACCTACAAAGAGGAAACTATCGATATCGTTGAAAATTATCCCTATCAGTTGGTAGAAGATATCAAGGGCTTGGGTTTTACCATCGCTGACCAATTGGCGCAAGAATTGGGCATTGAAAGCCAGGCTCCAGAACGTTTCCGAGCAGGTCTTGTCCATAGCCTTTTAAACGCCTGTATGGAAAGCGGGGATACTTATGTTGAAGCCAGAGATTTATTGGAGAAGACTCTAAATCTGCTGGAATCCTCACGACCTGTTGAACTGGAGCCAAGTCAACTTGCTCAAGAATTATCCAATCTCATTGAAGAGGAAAAAGTTCAACAGGTTGACACCAAAATCTTTGACAACAGTCTCTTTTTCGCTGAAGAAGGAATTCACAATCACCTCATTCGCATCCTTGAAAAGGAAGAAAGTAATAAACACGAAATAAAAACCATTCAGGAACATATCGCAACTGTTGAAGAAGAATTAGGCATACAATACGATACCATTCAAAAGCAGGCTATCTGCGACGCTATCCAAAACAAGGTCTTTATCCTGACCGGCGGACCTGGTACTGGAAAAACCACTGTTATCAATGGGATTATTGCCGTCTATGCTCTATTAGAGGGGCTGGACCTTCGGAAAAAAAGCAGTCTACCGATTCTCCTAGCTGCTCCAACTGGTCGTGCAGCACGTCGCATGAATGAGTTGACAGGCTTGCCGAGTGCAACCATTCACCGTCATTTAGGTATGACTGGAGACGATGATACCAGTCATTTGGAAGATTATCTAGATGCTGATTTTATCATCGTGGATGAGTTCTCAATGGTAGATACCTGGCTAGCCAATCAACTCTTCTCCAATATCTCATCTAATAGTAAAATTCTCATCGTCGGCGATAGTGACCAGCTGCCATCGGTTAGTCCTGGTCAAGTCTTGGCTGACTTACTCCAAATTCCAAGTATCCCTCAAACACGCTTGGAAAGAATCTACCGTCAGAGTGAAGAATCAACCATTGTCACCCTTGCGAGCCAAATTCGTCAAGGAATTTTACCTGCTGATTTCACTCAGAAAAAAGCAGATCGTTCCTACTTTGAAATCGCCAGCAACCATATCCCTGCGACCATTGAAAAAATCCTAGATGCTGCTATTAGAAGTGGCATCCCTGCACGTGACATCCAAGTTCTAGCTCCTATGTATCGGGGAGCAGCAGGGATTGATGCCATCAATCAACTCATGCAAGAACTCCTCAATCCTCTTCAAAAGGGACAGATTAGTTTTGAGGCAAGTCAGTTTCAGTATCGTAGTGGAGATAAGGTCATTCATTTGGTTAACGATGCAGAAGTCAACGTTTTTAATGGAGACCTAGGCTACATCACGGACCTCATTCCTGGAAAATACACTGAATCTAAACAAGATGAAATGGTGATTGATTTTGATGGGAACGAGGTTATCTATCCACGCAACGAATGGTACAAGATTCGTCTTGCCTACGCCATGAGTATCCATAAATCTCAAGGGAGTGAATTCCCAGTTGTCTTTCTTCCCATCACCAGTGCTAGCAAGCGTATGCTAGAGCGTAACCTCATCTACACTGCTATTACTCGGGCTAAAAGCAAACTCATTCTACTCGGTGAACTTCAAGCCTTTGATTATGCAACTAAACATATTGGAACAGCTCGAAAAACCTATCTGATTGAACGTTTCAGCGACTTAACCGAAAGTTCTGAGGAACTAAATGAGCCAATTCTTGAAACAGAAAACCAGATTGATCCTCATCAACCTTACATCCTGACTGAAGAAAACTGGACTAGTATCCCAGCCATGATTGGGATTAGCCAAGATGACCTTGATGAGTTTTTCGGAAAATAAAGCACAAAAAAACCACCGGATTCGGTGGTTTTTTATCTTTTCAGATTATTTTACTGTTGCAGTGCTTGTGATCAATTCAACAGCTTTTTTGATTGTGATATCGTGTTTCAACATATCTGCTGAAAGCAAGCTTTGTACTTGGGCAACTTCCATGTTGTAATCTGCAGCCAATTGCTCGATTTCTTTTTGGATTTCTTCTTCAGTAGCGTCAAATCCTTCAGCTTTCGCAACTGCTTCGATAACAAGGTTAGTCTTAGTGCGTGACTCAGCTTCTGCTTCGTATTGTTTGTGAAGGTCTTCTTGAGTAGTTCCAGTGATTTGGAAGTACATGTCAGGGTTGATACCTTGACGTTGCAAGTTTCCAAGGAACTCATTTACTGAGCGGTGAACTTCTTCGTGAATCATTTCTTCTGGAAGCTCTACGATTTCAGCGTTTTCAACTGCTTTATCAATTGCTGCACCTTCAACGGCATCATTGTATGCTTCTTCTTTAGCAGCCGCCAATTCTTTGCGGTATTTTTCTTTCAATTCATCAAGAGTTTCAACTTCTTCGTCGATATCTTTTGCAAGTTCATCGTCAAGAGCTGGAACTTCTTTAGCTTTAACTTCGTGGATAGTTGTTACGAATTTAGCTTCTTTACCTGCAAGGTCTTCTGCTTGGTAGTCTTCTGGGAATGTTACGATAACATCAACAGTTTCACCAGCTGAATGTCCAACTAATTGGTCTTCAAAACCAGGGATGAATTGACCTGAACCAAGTCCAAGTGAGAAGTTTTCACCTTTTCCACCGTCAAATTCAACACCGTCGATAGAACCAACAAAGTCGATAACAACAGTGTCGCCTTCTTCAGCAGCACCATCCTTGATAACCAACTCAGCCAAGTTGTTGCGTTCACGTTCGATACGTGCATCTACATCAGCGTCAGTTACTTCTTTATCTACATCAACTGATACTTCAAGGTTTTTGTATTCACCCAATTTAACTTCAGGTTTTGTAACAACCTCTGCAGTGATAACCCAATCTTGACCTTTTTCCATAGAAGTTACGTCAATTTTTGGTTGAGCAACTACTTCAAGTCCAGCTTCTTTAACAGCTGCTTCATAAGCGTCTGGTAAAAGAGCGTTCATTGCATCTTGGTAAAGTGCTTCTTCACCAAATTTTTGGTCGAAGATAGGACGTGGAAGGTGACCTTTACGGAAACCTGGAACGTTAAGAGTTTTCTTTACTGAGTTAAATACACGGTCCAATTCTGGTTTGATTTGGTCTTGAGAGATAGTGAAAGTCAAGACACCACGGTTTGTTTCTTTGTTTTCAAATGATACAGACATTCTGTCATTTCTCCTTAAAATTTTTAATACAGTCCATTATACCACATAGTAGCGAACTTTTTCAAGTAATGGATGCGCTTTTCGTCCATGCTTCAGTTACATCCTATATCCCCTAAAATTCATCAGAACCCACCAGATGATGTTGAAAAGCATAAACAGCTGCCTGAGTACGATCACTGACCTCAAGTTTGGCTAGGATATTGGAGACATGGGTCTTGACTGTCTTAAGGGAGATAAAGAGCTCATCTGCAATGCGCTGATTTTCATAGCCCTTGGCAATCAGTTGAAGGACATCGCGTTCTCGCGCAGTTAATTCTTCGTGCAGTTCGACGTGATTACGGTTATATTCTACCTTCTTGCTGACCTCTTGTTCAATTGCAAATTCACCGGCTGCTACCTTACGAACTGCGTGTAGCAACTCATCTGCGCTCGAAGTTTTGAGCATATAACCCTTAGCTCCAGCATTCAAGACCGGCATAATTTTTTCATTGTCTAGGTAAGAAGTCACGATCAAGATTTTAGCCTCTGGCCATTCTTTGAGAATAGCTAGTGTTGCATCAATCCCGTTGACTTCAGGCATGACAATATCCATGACAATCACATCAGGACGGAGTTCCAAGGCCATGGAAACCCCTTCTGCTCCATTGGTTGCTTCTCCTACAACCTCTACATCATCTTGTAATTCAAAATAACTTTTTAAACCCAGACGCACCATTTGGTGGTCATCTACTAATAATAGTTTCATTTTATTTCCTTTTGTTAGTCAATCAAGCAAGGGGATCCGAATATCCACTGCCAAACCCTGCTTGGGTGCCGTTAATAGTTGTATGCTCCCTGCCATATCTTCCACTCGTTCTTTGATATTGCGCAGTCCATAACTTAGTTCATTACCATCATCTAGCTGAAAACCACGACCATTGTCTACTACCTTTAACTGCAAGCCTGTTTCCGTTTGATAAAGATAAACATCTAGACAAGAAGCTTGGGCATGACGGAGAGTATTACTAATTAGTTCTTGGACAATACGAAAGACATGCTCCTCAATCTTTTTAGGCAATTCATCTACCTGATATTTAAAACTGACTTTGAGTTCACTTTTTTCTTCCAATTCTTTGAGAAGCAACTGAATCCCCTCAACTAGACTCTTTTGTTCCAGTTCAATAGGTCGTAAATGCAAAAGTAGAATTCTCAAATCTCTTTGGGCTGTTTCTAAAATAGCAGTCACACTCTGAAGCTGAGTTTGCATCTTTTCTCTATCTAATTTCGAAGCTTGTTGACTAAGTCCTGATAAAATCATATGGGCAGCAAAAATTTCCTGGCTGACCGTATCATGCAAGTCACGCGCGATTCGCTTGCGCTCCTTTTCAACGATCTCTTCTTCTTTGACTAAAACCTGATTGTCTGCTTTTTGAATGGCTTCTGTCAACAAACCAAGCTTTCCTGACAAGTTTCTAAAACTTGCGTCTAAATCTGCATCTCCAAGACTTTTAATATCTTTCCCGGCTAGCAGACGTTTAAGATTTGCTTGGATTCTTCTTCTTGAAATTTCATCAACCATTGTCCAAAATAGGACCAATAAAAAGGCTAGAGCAAGACTAAACATCAAAGCCAGAAATAGGATTTTTTCTGTCTTTTCTGAATCTTGGAAGAGAGAAGTCCATTCCAAATCTAAGACCTTAAAAATGCTTCGAAATAGAAAAGCGACAAAGAGAAATGAGGTGAGACCAATTAAAATATAGGGTTGTTTTTTCATCCTCTCACCACCTCAACATCTCCAACCATAGTTGTCAAAAGAATCTTAACACTCTTGGGACTCTTGAGATAATCTATGGTTTCTTGATGAAATTGCTCATTACGCAAAGCACGTTTAGGCTGGTCAAAAAAGGTTAAATCTCCGTACAGAGAATTGACGCTTAGACTGACTTCAACATCCACTGGTACGATAATTCTAGTCGTACCAACCAGTTTTCTCAAGATGATGACATTATCATGATTGCTCAAAATCACGTGCTCTAGATGAATGGTATCCTTCCCCATAAGGCGAAAGAGATTGATATCATCAAAACGACAAGTCTGATAGCTTGAGAAGTGATGAAGATTTCCAAACCAGCGATTTTTCTCCTTCTTTACTGTCACAACATCTTCAAAGACCAGATTGGTTTCTTCTCTTTCCTGATTCATCATAGGATAAAGTAGGAACAGGCTGTATATCAAGGCCACAAATATAGCTAGAATGACAAAAGGATTGAGCATGATGATAAAGAAAAATAGGATGCTCACCGCCACTAAAATGAAGTTATTCCCCTGTCTACCTGTATAGTATCGAATTAGCAGTAAAAACAAGAGCAAAATCAGTAGAAAACGGGAAAAATGCTCTGATACCATCATAATCAGAGCTCCTGTTAATAAACAAGCTTCAATAAATAGAAAAATTTGAAATTTTCGCATGTATCCGTCCTCTCTATTTAATTGTATCACAAATCCCAAAAGTCACATCAGTCTGAGGAATGATAAAGAGGTCGGGACTAAAATCCCGACCTCTTTCTTTACATTTGGTCTTTTGCTTCTTTTAATTTTCCATATAAGAGATAGTCGACCTCTTGCAAATCCTCAATTTTTTTACAATTAAGGGCACACATAATCAAGCGTAGGTCTTCCTTCCAGCTTTCAACAATGGAAATAACGACATCAACAGAGTAATTTTCAACTAGCTCTAACATAGTGCGTGATAGACCAACTGCCTTGGCTCCAAACACCAAGCATTTGATGATATCTAGTGGATTGCGAACTCCTCCACTAACCAAAAGTTCCATCTTGTCTTTCCAGTCTTGGGCATTCAGAAGAGCTTGCATGGTCGATTGACCCCAGTCATTGAGGTAGTCACGCTGTCCACTGCGACGGTTTTCGATATAGGCAAAGCTCGTTCCCCCACGACCAGACAAATCAACGGTTCGTATTCCCATCTCATAAGCCTTAGCAATGGTTTTCACATCCATGCCAAAGCCGACTTCTTTTAAAACAAGAGGTACAGAAATCTGATTAGCATAATCTTGCAGATTATGCTGCCATAATCTAAATTGACGCTCACCTTCTGGCATGAGCAATTCCTGCATGACATTAACATGAACTTGTAAGAGAAGAGGATTCATCTCTTTCACTGTTTGTAATCCTAGTTCTACAGGTTTGTCTAAGCCAATATTGGTTCCAAGAAGGAGGGCAGGGTAACTAGTTTTGACTGAAAAAGAGTCATCTGAAGGATCCTTAAGAGCAGCACTGTAGGAACCCGTTACAAATAAAATCCCACAAGCATCTGCCACCTGAGCCAGCTTTTGATTGATTTCTCTCCCCTTATCGCTTCCACCCGTCATGGCATTGATATAAAAAGGAAAGTCCCATTTTCGCCCTGCAAATTCTGTCGAAAGGTCAATTTCATCTAAGTCATATAAGGGTAGCGAGGAGTGGATCAACTCCACTTCATCAAAACTATTATAAGTACTGTTTTGTTCAAGGGCATAGCGGATATGTTCATCCTTCCGATTTGTCGTCATGTCCTATCCTTTCTTGATATAAGAGCTCAATTCCTAGATCAGCCCAGCGTTTTTTCAGTAATGTGGTCGAATCTTGGTCAAAACTGAGGGCTATTCCACAGTCTCCACCACCAGCACCACTGCTCTTAGCAACAGCTTTCAAATCTCGGCTGGCATTTTTTAGTTGTCTGAGCGAAGGTGTGTAAATATCTGAACTCAAGCCTTCTAAGAGTTGGCTAGCTTGTTCCAGCAAGTCAATAATGTTTTCTTCTTGACCCACCTCCAAAGCCTTTACCAAGTTAGCTACTGTTTCTTTTGAAGCCTGTAAAAAGCTAGAGTTCATATTATTCTTGATTTGCTTGACCATATGACTTGATACAGCCACTTCCTTGGTCCAACCAACCAGAAAATCAAATTTCAAAGTTGGTTCTACACTCCTAATAGAAAAGCCCCAGTCACGTGCTAATACAGCCTGCAAGTCTTCTTTTTCTAGCCAATCTGCCACTTTCTCACGGTCAAATGACTGATAGAGGACGAGGTCTTCTGAAACGATACAGGCAATGTCCCCCATGGAACCATTATCTCCGCGTTTGAGAAGAACTGCACTAGCCAGTTTAAACAAGAGTTCTCTGTCAGCTAATCTTTCATAGAAGGCAAGCATGGCCTTGATGACCAAAACAACCACACTACCACTAGAACCCAGGCCAAATTTCTTCCCCTCACGCTCCATTTTCCCACGAATGTCTAAAGAAAAAGGCTGCAGTTCAACTCCTTGGGCAGTTAGATACTCCTCCACCAAGGCAACTGTTTCTTGAATCAAGGCATAAGAAGAATCCGGTCGCAAGTCTACACTATAGGAAAACATATCTGAGTAGAGTCGATAATTATTAGACGCTTTAATCTCAGCCGTCATATAGATGGGAATAGCCTTGATTAGCGCCAACTGTCCTGGTTCTAAAATGGCATACTCCCCAGCCCAATAGAGCTTCCCACAAGTTTTAACAATCGTCATCTTGGCTCAAATCCTTTGTTTTTGAAACGATTAAGCGATAGCGTTGACCTAAAAGTTCTGATAAGTGTTCCAAGTCTTTTTCTAAACAAAGAACCTTTACATTAGGCCCTGCATCCATGGTAAAGTAGCAAGATTCTCCTTTTTCTCTAAGCTGACGAACAAAATCCATTGCCTCGTAACTAGCATCTGTCAGATAAGAGAAGGATGGAGTTGCAGTTTTTGTCGTAGCATGCATAGCCAAGGCGTTCTTCTCTGTCAATTCTCCAACTTTCTTAAAGTCATTTTCCTTGAGGTAGACTAACATATCCTTGTAATCTTGTTCAGATTGACGAATCCACTCATCAAAAGTCGTAGAAGTTTCGACACAAAGCTTCATCCCATCTCGACTGGAAATTGGTTTTTTCTGGTCTTCCAAGACCAACATAATCATAGCTAGTTTCAAGTCAGTCTCAACTGGATAGATCTCTCCACTATCCTTGTCCCAGGCTGCCAAGGGGCCATAAAAACTACGAGATGAAGAACCCGACGCAAACTTAGCTTCCAAGGCCAATTCTCTGCGATTCAGCCCAAGTTGGAAATAGGCATTACAAGCTTTGACCAAGGCAGATAAACCACTGGAACTTGAAGAAAGGCCTGCTGCTGTTGGCATATTGTTCTTGGTATAGATACGAACAAACCCTGCTCCTTCAGGACGGTAGCGGTCAATGATTTTACTCATCTTTTTATGTTCAGCTTCATTTTGCAACTGACCATTGATGTAAAAAGCATCCGCCTTTGCATCTGCTGGTAAAGGAGAAAGGGTCGTCTCCGTATACATATTTTCTAAGGTTAGAGAGATACTGCTAGTCGCAGGAACCATCTCTTTTTCTGCTTTCTTTCCCCAATATTTAATAATAGCAATATTGGCATAGGAACGTACTGTTACAGGCTTTCGATCCATGTCTGAACAGCTCCTTTCTCTTCTAATCTTTCAGCTAAATCTTGAGCTTGGTGATAGTCGGCTACTAAGGCGATGATGCAGCCTCCTAGACCACCACCACTCATCTTGGCACCTAAAGCGCCATGTTCGAGAGCAGTTTCAACCAAGGCATCTGCCTCAGAGCTACTAACTCCAATTTCCTTTAGATTTCCATGTGCTTTGGTAAGAATCTCTCCCAGCTTCACGACATCTTTTGTTTTTATTGCTTCTTCTGCTTGCTGGGTCAACTCTCCAAGTGCATACAAGAAAGGTAAAGCTTCCTTACCCTTGCTCTCTACAACTTGAATAGCTTCACGAGTGTGTCCATAGACTCCTGTATCTGCAATGACCAGATAAGCCGACAAGTCCATGGCTAGTTCTTCAAAACCAACATTCTTGATAAAACGAATAGGCTGGTCACTAAGGCAGGTCTTAGCATCCAATCCACTAGGATTCATATGGGCAATCATCTCAGCGCGATTGACCAGAATTTCTAACACATATCGCGGTAGTTCTGCTTGGTAATAATCAAATACAGCGCGAATAGCCGCAATGCTAATGGCTGCCGAAGAACCCATTCCACGTTTTTCTGGAATAGCAGAGTCAATTTGGCAACGGATGTATGCATCTTTGATATTCAGATACTCTAGGGAAGCATAAACTGCCATGGACAAGGTGTCCTCTTCAAAAAGACGCCATGGTGTCGCTGCTGGAACCACCCGACAAGTCACTTTAACCTCTAAAAGAGGCAAAGAGATGGCTGGATAGCCGTAAACCACTGCATGCTCTCCTATTAAAATAATTTTACTATGTGCCTGACCGACACCAACTTCTTTTGTCATTTAATCCTACTATCAGACGAAAAGCGTCTGTTTCTAGATAAAATTTTAGAACTTTATTCCTTTCTATTTTATTATATTTTCACAAAAAAAGCGATTGTTTCCTTCACAATCGCTTGTTTTCATTACTGAACCCACTCACCATTATAGTTGACGTAGTAGCCACCTACAGTAGTATTCACAGCCAAGGCACCTGAACTATAAGCATAGTACCATTTCCCATTAACTTGGAACCAGCCTGTCACCATAGCTCCTGACGAACGAAGATAATACCAAGTATTATCGACATAAATCCAGCCAGTTTTCATATCACCATTTTGAGCATCTAAATAATACCAAGTTGAACCATCTAGATACCAACCGGTCGCCATAGCACCTGATGAACGGAGATAGTACCACTTGTTACCAAGATACTGCCAACCAGTTTGCATTGCAGCGGTTGTTGGATCGAGATAGTACCAAGTCGAATTGTCGTTAATCCAACCAGCACGTCTTTCTCCACCAAGGTAGTCTTTTCCTGAAGAACCTGTTTTTGCTAGGTAATACCAGTTAGACTGATCATAAAGCCAACCTGTTTTTAATGAGTGATCTTGATCAAAGTAGTAGTTTGCTAATTTAAGAACTTCTGGGCCTTCAAAGCCTTCACCATGCTTTTTGCCAACAGTTAACGAATACTTAGCCTCTAATTGTTGCCAGCCAACAAACTCTTGTAGTACGCCATCTTTATCAAAATAGTACCACTTGTGTTGAAGACCGATTTCATTAACTGGTTGGTTATCTAACAAATCATCACGATAACCTGTTCCAGGAATTTCTATATATTGCCAGCCAACTACCATTTCTCCTTTATCACCAAAATAGTAAGTTTTACCGTCTATTTTATGCCAATAGATTGCTTTATGGTCATCTTTTATATAATATTTTCTATTGTCCTTATCGACAAACTGTCCACCTGTAGTGTCCGCAAATACTGTATTTGTTGCTAACAGACCAAAGAAAAATACTGCTAGTCCAACTTGCATCATTTTTTTCAAAAATTTCATTCTTGCTTCCTCCAAAATGATTGTAGCAAAGACTAAACTATATGTCAATATATAATGATTTCAAAAAAACAATTACACAAGGTAACTGCTTTTCTATTCTTGCATGGTGTAACCCACACCGCGCACGGTTTTAATGTAACTTTTTTGACCTTTTACGTCAAGTTTGCTACGTAGATAACGGATATAAACATCCACGATATTGGTTTCGGTCGCACTTTCATACTTCCAAACACTTTCCAGCAACTGCTCTCGAGTTAAAACCTTCTTGCTTCCCATAAGGGTAGCCAAAAGGTCATATTCACGACGTGTGAGGGCGATCATTTCCTCACCACGATAGACAGTATGATGTTCTACGTCCATACGCAGATTGCGATAGGATGTCGGAACCTTCATTTGACTACAGTGTTGGTCGATAAAATCCCGACCTCGGAAAATTGCTGCAATACGAGCCACCAAATCATCAATAATGACTGGCTTGTAGATATATGAAACAGCGAAACGCTGGATTGTTTCAAGTTGGTCTTGCAATTCTTCTCGATGGTCCAAGACTATAATAACCGAAGCTGGCTTAGTCCGACTCAACTGTTCTGCAAAACCCTGGGCTGTCATATCCCCTAGATGAGCATTTAGTAAAATCAAGTCATAGTCAGTCTGAAGAGCCATGGAGAGGGCTTTTTGACCCTCTTCTACCAGATCAACTCGGTATTGCTCTTTTTGGAGTTCCAGACTTAAAAAATGAGCTAGATTTCTTTCTTTCTCAAGTAATAAAATCCGTTTCCCCATGGCTGACCTACTTATTTTTCGTCATACCAAGAGTAGTGGAATGTTCCTTCTTTGTCTTTACGTTGGTATGTGTGGGCACCAAAGTAATCACGTTGTGCTTGGATCAAGTTTGCTGGAAGGTCAGCTGAACGGTAGCTATCAAAGTAAGTGATGGCTGCTGAGAAGGTTGGTACTGGTACACCTGCTTGAACAGCAAGAGCTACGATATCACGAACAGATTGTTGGTACTTAGCTGTTACATCCAAGAAGTACTCATCCAAAAGAAGGTTAGCAAGATCTGCATCACGGTTGTAAGCATCTGTAATCTTTTGCAAGAAACGCGAACGGATGATACAGCCATCTCGCCAGATAGATGCAATATCTGCAAATGGCAAGTTCCAGTTATTTTCTTTAGAAGCTACACGCAATTGCGCAAAACCTTGTGCGTAAGAAATGATTTTTGAGAAGTAAAGGGCTTGACGGATTTTTTCAATCAACTCAGCCTTGTCTCCTTCAAATTTGAAAGTAGCTGGTTTTGGAAGCACCTTGCTAGCGTGTACACGTTCTTCTTTATAAGTTGAAATGTAGCGCGCAAATACTGACTCAGTAATCAGTGACAATGGCACACCAAGGTCAAGAGCTGATTGGCTAGTCCATTTACCTGTTCCCTTGTTTCCTGCAGCATCCAAGATGTAGTCTACGATTGGACCATCTTGACCTTCGTCGTCTTTGCGTCCAAGGATATCCGCAGTGATTTCGATCAAGTAGCTGTCCAATTCGCCCTTGTTCCACTCAGTAAAGATTTCAGCCATGTCTTGAGCTGAAAGGCCAAGCAAGTGTTGCATCAAGTCATAGCTTTCTGCAATCAATTGCATATCACCGTACTCGATACCATTGTGGACCATTTTCACATAGTGACCAGCTCCATCAGGACCGATGTAAGTCACACATGGTTTACCATCTTCTGGTGCTTTTGCAGAGATCTCTTCAAGAACATCTGCTACCAATTCATAAGCTTCTTTTTGTCCACCAGGCATGATAGAAGGACCTTCGAGGGCACCTTTTTCACCACCAGAAACACCTGTACCAATGAAGTTGATGCCAGAGTTCGCCAACTCTTCATTACGACGGATAGTATCTTTGTAGAACGTGTTTCCTCCATCAATCAAGATATCGCCTTTGTCCAAGTGTGGAAGAAGGGCTTGGATGGTTGCGTCTGTACCAGGTCCTGCTTGAACCATAAGCATGATACGACGTGGCTTTTCGATAGAGTTTACGAAGCTTTCAATATCATAGCTTGGTACAAAGTTCTTTTCAGGATGGCAAGCAACAACATCTTCTGTTTTTTCTTTACTACGGTTATAGATAGCAACTGTGTATCCACGAGATTCAATATTAAGGGCAAGGTTACGACCCATTACGGCCATACCAACAACACCAAAGTTTGCTTTTGTCATGTGACACTCCTCTTATTTAATAAGTTTTATTTTATCACGTTTATCTGTGAAAAGAAAGAATTTTATAACAATTTGACTAGTAGTCTAAATCATCCGCATGGCCAGAACCATTCCCAACAAAGTATCCTGTCTTACAGTTTAGAGTGAAGAGATAAGTTCCATCTGGTTTGTAAAGATTGTAATATCCACTGCCATTCACAATATTTACAGGTTCCAAGATATATTGGTTTCCAGTGATATATCCACGTGTACGGGATGTCTCAAGTATTCGTTCAAGGACACCATCTGCAAAAGTCCAAGCAGGATTACTACTATCACTTACAGCAGATTGATTATACGGTACTCGACTGACACTTCTTTGCAAATTAACACCTTCGCTTGACAAGCCACTATTAGTAGATGCCGCAGTATCACTTGTTGAAGTAGATGGACTGCTTTCTGTTGTTGGGCTTGACGCTTCCTGGCTTGCTGCTGTTGTTGAGGCCGTTGTTGTACTTGCTAATTGACTCTTACCAAGGCTGATTGCTTTATCTAGAAGTTTATCAATTTCTGTATTACCAGTCTTGATATCTGTAAATTTAGCATCCACTTTAATTTTCGCATTTGTATCTAAGACGCCATCTGTAATTGCTGGGGTTTCAAATTGAGCATTCACTTCTTGGATAGCTTTTATTTGGGTTTCTAGACTATCGTATTTTGATTTAGCCAGAGTGTGTTCTCTCGCTCCTTCAAGTTTGTCTAGAAGTTCCTTCAATTGATTCAGTTGACTAAACTGGCTATTTTTAAGAGCTGTTTTGTTTTCATCAGTATAAAACGTGTCGTAGAGCGTATTAAATTGTTCATAGACTGACTGATTGCTTACCAAACCTGAATCCGCCGCCTTTGTTTGAAGCTCTTGAGAAGAACGCGTAATCTGACGATAAACGTAATAGCCACCTCCAAAAATTAAGAGGATTACTAAAATAATAGCTGACAAAATTGCCCATTTCTTTTTATTTTGTGGTTCATCATCTACTTGAGCAGAACGAGATAAGGGTTGAAGTTGATCTTCATTTTCCTCATAGACCACTGCAACTTCGGAGTTATCAACCTCAGCCATTTTCACAGCTTCCAATTCATCCTTAAAAGGTTGCTCGAGAACTCTCGCTTCCTCTTCTTCGGCTTCTTGGGCAACGATTTCAGTTGTATCTGTGGCTACTGCAAGAGCAATTGCTTCCTCTTCCGGACTTAACACATTCTCTTGTTCAGTAGTTTCTCTCACTTCTTGGATCATATCATCCAAGCTTTGAGTAGACTCCTCTTTTTTCGTTTGTAAATTTTCAAATTTGTCTGCTTCGATTTCTTCACGGTGTTGCTTGATATATTTATCTAAGATGGTATCATCTGGAGTCACACCCGCTTCAACCTCTTCGTTCTTACGAATAGCCTGACCAACCGTTAAATCTTTAGCCTCTTCAAATTCAAATTTAGATTCTTGCTCATCCTTGTGATGGCGATTGCGTCTTTTCTTACTCATTTGCATTCCTTTCTACTTTGACATCTTGTCTTTTCACTCGTTGACCAAAATATTGATATAAATCAACTTTCAAAGTACCATTATAGAGTTTCCGTTTTTTATCAGCCTGACTACCAAATTTACTTTCAAAAGCTTCATCACTGGTTAGGATAAATTTACTCCAAGTTTTAAGTGGTGCAAATACCTCTCCCATCTCAGCATAGAGCTTAGTGACTCCAGCGTCATCGGATAAACGTTCTCCATATGGAGGATTGGATATGATGACACCATTAATCTTATCTGTTCGCAAATCCTGCACGCGCATCTGCTTAAAGTGGATATCCTTAGAAACCCCCGCAGCCTGAGAATTTGCCTTAGCAATTTCTACCATGCGGCCATCGATATCACATCCCATGATATCTAGCTCAATCTCACGATTAATCTTCTTGCTAGCTTCCGTACGAATCTCCTGAATCAAACGATCACTAACCCAATTCCATTCTTCGAAAGCAAAGGAACGGCGTAAGCCTGGCGCCATATTACGAGCAATCATAGCTGCCTCAATACAGAAGGTTCCTGAACCACAGGTTGGATCGATCAAAGGTTTATCTGGATACCAGTTTGATAATTGCAGAATTGCTGCTGCCATGTTCTCTTTAATAGGAGCACCACCTTTTTCAGTACGATAACCTCGTTTGAAAAGACTAGAACCACTTGTGTCAATCATGATAGTCGCAACATCTTTAAGAATTGAAACCTCTATTTTAAACTCTGGACCATTCTCCATCAAGGGAACACCTTCTGGACGAGCGTAATGTTTTTGCAACTTCTTCACAACTGCCTTTTTAGAAATAGCTTGAACACTAGGTTCATTATGAAGTTTTGATTTGACACACTTAGCCTTTGAAATTGGAAAACGCGCTCCAAGTGGTAAATAGTTTTCCCAATCTAAAGCAAAAACTCCTTGAAAAAGTTCTTCAAATGTTTTTGCAGGGAAAGTTCCAACAACAATCTTAATCCTATCTGCAGCTCGAAGCCACAAATTGGTTTCAATAATTGCCTTTACATCTCCTTCAAATCGAACACGACCATTCTCAACTTGACAGTCATAGCCAAGTGCACGCACTTCCCGACCTACAACAGCCTCTAAGCCTGCTGCAGCAGTCGCGATTAAATTAAATGTTTGTTTCATGTCAGTCTTTAAAGACCTTTCTCTTGTTCACCTTTAAAAAATGAGGTTGAGAAAATTTCTCAGCCCCAACCTATATGCAATTTTCTATAAGCCATGTTTTGTTCCAGAAGTGACTAGGACCACTTCTTTCGATAATCATCTGTCTACCACTAACAGCTAAAAGCTGCTAGCAGTCAGAGTACTACGTTCGTTTCCGCGCACTCCATGCCCCGACCAAAATTTGGGTTGCTAGCTTGAGGGGTTTACCGCGTTCCACTCTCTCTGTTTCCAGAAAGACTACGTCACTGTGGCACTTTCAGAGCTACTAAAACATATCCGAAAACTTAGTCTCTTCACTCGCCGTAACGATCTCTCGTCCCTAGGCTTATGGTTTCGCCTAGCACAAACACTACAGGCATCACAGCCTGTGCTAGCATGGACTTTCCTCATAAAAAGATAAACTTTCCACGCGATTATCCAAAAATTGCACTACTGAATGATTCTTAGAAATCTGAGTTTTCTACGATTTGTTTACCAAATACTTCTTTTTCAAGACGATTCAAGCGTTTCAAGATATCAAAGTTAGTCATAGAAGTCGTACTTCCAAGCTCAGCAGGTTCAGACGTTACAGATACAGGTGCCGCCTGAGGTTTGTTCGCCAATTCTTCTTTCAATTCTGCGACTTCCAAACGTAGTGATTTAACCAACGCTGCATAGGTTTCATAATCCTTGATAACATCATCTAAGAATTCATCTACCTCTGCTTTACTGTATCCACGTACTTCTCTTCCGAAATCCTGCTCAAAAATATCCTTTGGTGTAAAAATAATACTTGCCATGTCTCTCTCCATTCTCAGTTACTAGTATTATTATATAAAAAAAGGCAAACAAAAAGCAAGGTCAAAGCCTCAATTTTCGGAAAAATTTTCGGCTATTTCGTTTAATTCCTCAAATGTTAATCTTTTTGTCATATAGTTGTCTTTCTTTTTCATCAGTTCGTAAAAAAATCTCAGTTTTGTTTCGTTTTCTTCATCGTAAAAAAGATAGGCTCCATCTGTGTTTTCGAGTAAAAAAGTCTGATAATCTCTCAATTGGCCTTTGTGTTCATAGTTCGGATAGGCGTATTTAACAAAATCAACTTGTTTAAATCCACTAAGTTTGACCCGATTCCCCTCATTCCAGTTTTCCCCATGAGTCTCAAAATCAAAGATAGTCGCAAGTTGGAAACCAAAGTCATCTTTCATATCTCTGGCCACCTCCAAAACCCAGTGTTCAAATCCCAGGGTTCCCGTAAACACCAACCATTTCAATCCTTCGTCAGCCATTTTTTCCAAATCTCTACGAATGGCTTTTTTAATAATTTTTAAACGAATATCTTTGTCATTAAACAATCCTAAATCAAAGCTAGAATAGCCTAAAACCAAGGCTGTATGCATTTTTTCACCCTTTCTGTTGACCTTTGTGGTATAATAGAGTGATGTTATTGTACCAATAAGGAGGACTATGGTCAACTATCCACATAAACTTTCATCTAAACAAAGTAAAACTTCTCTACCTCAAACTAAAAATTTCGCAAATCGAGGTATGAGCTTTGAAAAGATGATTAATGCTACCAATGACTACTATCTATCACATGGAGTAGCAGTTATTCATAAAAAGCCAACCCCAGTTCAGATTGTTCGGGTCGACTACCCTCAACGAAGTCGCGCTAAAATTGTTGAAGCTTATTTTAGACAAGCTTCAACCACTGACTACTCGGGTGTTTATGATGGATTCTACATAGATTTTGAAGCAAAGGAAACCAGACAAAAAAATGCTTTCCCGATGAAGAACTTTCATTCTCATCAGATTCATCATATGGAACAGGTTCTCGAACAAAAGGGGATTTGCTTCGTCCTAATCCATTTTTCTTCTTATCAAGAAACATATTTATTACCGGCGATTGACCTTATCCGTTTTTATCAACAGGATATGGGGAAAAAATCAATGCCGCTTGATTATATTCGAGAGCATGGTTATGTGATTGAACAACAAGCCTTCCCTCAAATACCTTATCTCGATATCGTCAAACAACATTTACTAGGTGGTAAAACAATATGAACAAACAATTTTTCTGGCGCATTGCTAAATATCTAGGAATTGGATTCTTTGTAGCCTTTATCGCTTCGATACTCATTGGTGGGAGTGTCTTCTTTTATTATGTATCTAAAGCACCAGAACTTTCGGAAAGCAAACTAGTCGCAACAACTTCAAGTAAAATTTACGACAGTAAAAACGAATTGATTGCTGACTTAGGAGCCGAGCGTCGTGTCAATGCTCAAAGCAATGAAGTTCCAATTGAATTGGTCAATGCAATTGTCTCTATCGAGGATCACCGTTTTTTTAACCATAGAGGAATCGATAGCATTCGAATAGCTGGAGCTTTCCTGCGAAACTTAACTAGTAGAGGTGGCCTCCAAGGTGGTTCAACCTTGACGCAACAGTTGATAAAATTAACTTACTTTTCAACTTCTTCGTCAGACCAAACAATCTCACGTAAAGCCCAAGAAGCTTGGCTAGCTATTCAGTTAGAAAGAACTGCAACCAAACAAGAAATTTTGACATATTACATCAATAAGGTATACATGTCAAATGGTAACTATGGTATGCAAACTGCAGCTCAAAGTTACTATGGTAAAGATTTAAAAGACCTATCAATTCCACAACTTGCTCTTCTAGCTGGAATGCCACAGGCTCCAAACCAATACGATCCTTATTCTCATCCTGAAGAAGCAACAGAACGTCGTAATCTAGTCCTATCAGAGATGCAAAAGCAAGGTTATTTAACAGCTGAGCAATATGAAACGGCTATAAACACACCTATCACTGATGGTTTACAAAGTCTTAAAGGAAGCAACTCCTATCCTCCATACTTAGACAATTACCTCAAAGAAGTGATTGAACAAGTTGAAACAGAGACAGGCTACAACCTTTTAACCACTGGAATGGATGTCTACACTAACGTAGACCAAGACGTTCAAAAACGACTTTGGGATGTATACAACACGGATGAATATGTAAACTATCCAGATGATGAAATCCAAGCAGCTTCTACCATTATTGATGTATCAAATGGTAAAGTTATTGCTCAACTCGGTTCTCGTCACCAAGCTAGTAACGTATCTTTCGGTATTAACCAAGCTGTTGAAACTAACCGTGACTGGGGTTCTACCATGAAACCAATCACAGACTATGCCCCTGCATTAGAGTATGACATTTATGACTCTACTGCCTACATGCTCAAGGATGTGCCATATAACTTCCCAGGTACTAGCACTCCAGTCTACAACTGGGATCATGGCTATTATGGTAACATCACTCTTCAAACTGCTATCCAGCAATCTCGTAACGTACCAGCAGTTGAAACTCTCGATAGAGTTGGACTCGATAAAGCCAAAAAATTCTTAAACGGACTTGGCATTGATTATCCAACCATGGTATATGCAAACGCAATTTCAAGTAATACGACGGAATCAGGTAAACAGTACGGTGCAAGTAGTGAAAAAATGGCTGCCGCCTATGCTGCATTTGCTAACGGTGGTATCTACCACAAACCAATGTATATCAATAAAGTTGTCTTTAGCGACGGTAGTTCAAAAGAGTTTTCTGATCAAGGTACTCGTGCTATGAAAGAAACAACCGCCTATATGATGACAGAAATGATGAAAACAGTATTATACTCTGGTACAGGTCGAGACGCTTATATTTCATGGCTTCCACAAGCAGGTAAAACTGGTACATCAAACTACACTGATGAAGAGATTGAAAACCACATTAAAACAAGTCAATTTGTTGCTCCGGATGAAATGTTTGTTGGTTATACCCGTAAATATTCAATGGCAGTCTGGACCGGTTACTCAAACCGCCTTACTCCAATCGTTGGTGATGGCTTTACTGTTGCCACTAGCATCTATCGTTCTATGATGCAATATCTAGCAGAGGACGATCGCCCTGGTGATTGGACAATGCCAGAAGGACTTTATAGAAGCGGTGATTACGTCTTTAAGAATGGGGCACGTAGCAACTGGATTCCTCAAACTACCCAACAAGCCACAACAGAAGCTGCTACTACAACGACCGAAAATCCAACTTCAGTTGTTGAAACGACTAATCCAAATACCGCACAGAACCCAACTGTTCCAAATACTAATCAAAATCCTCAACAAAATCAAAATTCTCAAAGACAACAATAATCTTAAAAGACCTAGGAAACATCTTCCTAGGTCTTTTATTAATGAAAAAGTGGAGTTAATAACTAACTCCACTTTCTTTTATTTTACATGGTTTGCAAGATCTTCTTGCGCTTTTTTATTAGATTCTTCTTTTTCTTTCTTCCATTTATCTTGAGCTTTTTGATATTCATCAGCAGTTACTGGTTTATCTTGAAGTTCAAGGTACTTGTACAAGAGGGCTTCACTCATACCCTTGTTACCTGAGTATGCAAATGGAAGGGTGAATGGTACCATCTTAGACAACATTGGACGTCCAGTTTGAGAAGTTGTTGGAATAATCAATGCACTATCTGTCAACCAAGCTTGAGCTGCAGCATATTTATCATAACGTTTTGAAACATCAGTGTTTTCGTTTCCGGCTTCAACAACCATCTTTTCGTAATCTTCCAAACCAACTTGTTTGGCAGCGGCGTTGTTTGTACCAGAATCAAATCCTAGATAAGTCTTAGTATTTTCACCTACAGACGGTTTGATGATATCAAGGTAAGTAGATGGGTCGATATAGTCTGGTGACCAACCAACGTTATCTGAAAGATCCCAATCTTCTCCAGCAGCTGATTCTGCAAAGTAAGTGACATTGAGAACTTCATCTTTTTGAAGTTGTTGGATATCAACAACTACGTTATCAGCTCCTAATGTTGCTTCAAGTGATTGTTTTAATGATTGAACACGTTGTACTTTTGTAGTACTTGTTTGGTCAACAGGCATATCCAAGTGAATTGGGAATTGAACACCTTCTGCTTGAAGAGCTGTCTTAGCTTTAGCAAATTCTGCTTTTGCTTTTTCAGGATTGTATAGACCATCTTGAGCGTCATCTAGATTAACGTCTTTCCACTCATCACCATAAGTTACCAATTTTTCTTTGACTAAATCACCAAAGTTTTTACCATCTGCTTGAACAAATGTTGGTGGCACAAACAAGTTACGAAGAAGTTTTGTTGCTCCACTTTCTCCGTTTACTTGAGAAGCATAAGCTGTTCTGTCAAAACCAAAAGCAAGGGCTTGACGGAAGTCTTTGTTAAGGAGAGCTTTTTTAGTTGATGTCTTTTGTTCATCTGTAGTCTTAGAAGTGTACTTGTAAGACTGACGATCAATATTGGTACCAATTAAGTAAGTTGAAGAATCTTGAGGTGTATAAACAATATTGTCTTTAAATTCTTTTTCAAGTTCAGGATAACTTGCACTTGTTGGGAAGAGACGAGCCATTGAGAAACCACCATCTTTAAAGGTTTCTGCAAGTTTGTTATTGTCTTGACCATCCCAGAATGAAAGTTTTACTTTATCAATATGAACATTGTCCTTATCCCAGTAGTTTGGATTTTTTTCAAATTCTACTGAAGATTTAGCTACCAATGATTTCAACAAGAAAGGACCATTATAAAGGATACTGCTTGGATCAGTTGCTTTGGCAAAGTCACTTCCTTTAGAAGTAAGGAATTCTTCATTGACTGGTGCAAGAATACCCATGGTTGTCTTAGAGTTCCAGAAGGTTTCTGGTTTATTCAAAGTGTATTGAACAGTTTGATCATCAATTGCCTTGATTCCAACTTCTGAGAAATCTTTTACTTCACCTTTGACATAAGCGTCAAGACCTTTAATAGATTCTTGAACAAGATAAAGGGCTTCTGACTTATTATCAGCTGCATATTTAAGACCTGTTACAAAGTCTTGAGCTTTCACAGGTGCATACTCTTCACCTTCAGAAGTGTACCACTTAGCATCTTTACGGATTGTATAAGTGTAAGTCAAACCATCTTGAGATACTGACCAGTCTTCTGCCATAGATGGCACGAAGTTCCCGTAACGGTCATTCTCCATCAAACCGTCAACAACATTACTTGTGATATTAGCAACCGCAGCCTTACCTGTTGTCAGATAGTTGAGGCTGTCTGGATCTGTTTCATAAACGTAAGAAAAAGTTTTCTCACCTTTTGCACTAGAGCCTGAACCTGAACAAGCTGCCAAAACACCTGACGCTAACAGAGTCACTCCTGCTAGGGCCATTACTTTTGAAAATTTCATAATAAACTCCTTTATGACTTTTTATACATTATAGTCCCTTTTCAGCCATGTGTCAATACAATTTTCAGAATTTTTCAAATTGATTTGAAAATATTTTCTTTCTCTATTTCTAATATGAAAATCTTTTTAGGAAAATTTCGATTATTGACATTTATCAACTATATCTTTATGATATAATGAAAGAAGAAAGTTGAAAGGAAATACCATGTCTAAAGAAGTTATTGTTGAAAGTTTTGAACTAGATCATACGATTGTAAAAGCTCCTTATGTCCGCTTGATTGGAGAAGAGACTGGACCGAAAGGAGATATCATTTCTAACTTTGATATCCGCTTAGTTCAACCAAATGAAGACTCTATCCCTACTGCTGGACTTCACACTATTGAGCACCTCTTGGCTAAGCTAATCCGTACTCGCATCGACGGTATGATTGATTGTTCACCATTTGGTTGTCGAACAGGATTCCATATGATTATGTGGGGACGTCATTCTAGCGCTGAAATCGCAGCTGTCATCAAGGATTCACTGAAGGAAATCGCTGAAACTACAACTTGGGAAGATGTCCCAGGAACAACTATTGAATCTTGCGGAAACTACAAGGATCACAGCCTCTTTTCTGCTAAGGAATGGGCAAAATTGATTCTCCAACAAGGAATCTCAGACGATGCCTTTGAACGTCATGTCATCTAATAATAAAAAAAGAAACCAGCTTTTGAACTGGTTCCTTTTTTTATTTTCAAAATCTTGATTTAGGCTTTTTCACGAATGACCAAAACACCATCTTCCATGTCAGCTTCTAGGTGTTTAGCATCAAGGTTATCCAAGTGGAAGTCTGTGACTTTG
>OBXL01000089.1_pt1 | contig 59691 bp, 68 predicted proteins | sample 1476591 | NCBI WGS metagenome assembly OBXL01 (sample SAMEA2580155, study PRJEB22360) | human gut metagenome | biome: human gut; feature: human-associated habitat; material: faeces | place: Denmark | collected 2008/2010 | reverse complement strand
GTCAACTGATCCTGTTTGGTCTGAACTGCCATGGTTGCCACACTCAAAACCTCCTGTTGGTGGAGATTCCTAGCCATTAGCCTACGATTGGTATTGATCTGATCCAAGATAAGACCACTGACGAGTACTAAGACAGCCATTGCTACCAAGCTTTCGATAAGAATATAGCCTCTAAGAGACCGTCTTTTTATATTTACCGCTGCCCATGTTAAGCTGATAGGTCACCACCTCCTTATCACTTGAAAAACGAATCTTTGTGAGGCTAGAGTTGCCTCCTTTGGCATCAAACACTAGCGTCTGCCCCTTATCCAGATGTATATTTTTAGGAATCACCAGACTTGATTTTCCGTTACTGATTTTATCCTTGGACAACTGCAATTCAACATTGGACCCTTCCGCCGCTGCCAAGCGCTGACTATCTCGGTATAGGTACTCAAAGCGCAGATAAAAAAGATTAGTCTCAACCTGCTGAAAAATACCTGTGACTGAGCCTGATAAACTCAGAGTGAGAAAGGCAACCACTGCTAGAGTCACCAGACTCTCCAACAAGGTAAAGGCTCTAATTGGCCACTGAGCGGCTTTCGCCACCATGTTTCGCATAGTAATCATTGTATGAATCTGCCTGTTTTTGCGTGATTTGACCTTCTGAAACAAGAGCGGCTAAGCTAGCTGTCTTGTTATTCTTCATTTCATAAAGTTCTGCTTGAGAATCCACGACCTTGACCACAGCCGCATTTCCAGTCTCTTTAACAGAATCCTTCTGCTTGCTCAAGTTAGGTACAAAGAGCAAAAGGAGAATACTGATAATGAGAAGCACGACCAGCATTTCAATCAAGGTTACTAAAATTCTTGATTCGAGCATAAAAAGGCTAGGATACCCCTAGTCTTTTAAAAAGGTTGACATAATCGAGTTAATAAACATACACCTCTCCGTTATCAACGTACCCGACCTTTTTTACACCATCAACTGGCTCCATCCCACGTTCTTCGACAAGGATATCTCCGTCTTTGTCTACCCAAAAATCAAGCATGTCTGCATATTCTTCAAAAGCCATGTCGTCTTTGAAGTTTTCAAAGTTATCTTCCAACGCTTTTTGTAATTGTTTTTCAGTAATCATTTTAGATACCTCTTTCTTTTTTTCTTTGATAAGTTCTTCCAATTCATTCAAGTCATCCACAGTAGCGTGGTTCCTAATAAAGCTACGTGCTGATGATCTTTTTGATAAGTAATTCCTATGCTCACGATTATTCTTATTCCACTTTTTAGTGGCCTTTTGTTGTGCGTCCATTAGCTATTCCTTTATCTGTTGACATAATATAAGAAATCGTATGTTTCAAGCCATTTTTCAATCGTTCCACTTTCTGCCAAGCCGTAAAAAACTTTAACAACATCTTCGTCTTTGTTTAGCTTGAAAAACTCAATGCGATCTTGGTTGTTTGCATTTCCAAGGGCAGCAATTACATTAGCTGCTGTCTTGTCAAGTGGGTATTCTCTCAAAACATTAAAAGCGTATTCTTGCAATTCTTGAAGTTGTTCTTTGTATGTGTTCATTTTCTTTACCTCTCTTACTTTCTATATACATTATAGTACATATACTATAGAATGTCAACACTTTCGATAAAGGGATTTAGATTTTTTTGCAAAATAAAAAACCGCCCATAACAGGACGGCGTCTACCTATGAAGGCTATTCTCAAAACCAATATCATTATAACACAAAAAAAGCCCCAACAAAATGCTGAGGCTTCGACCACTACCACCATGATGTCCGAACTGTGGTCTGTCGGGAGGTGATATACTCCTTTTCGTTTTTTAGTTTTCGTGGTCTAATTATTTACCAGTTTGGCCTTGTGTAGCTTGTGCTCGTTCTTCAATAGCCTTAACTACTGATGCACTAGCTTCATTGATTGCCTTAGAGACTGCTGCTGTGTCGTTTGATTGACTATTCAAGAAACGGTCAAAATCATCGTCTGGCAACGTCAAGTGTTTAGCTCCCGCTGAACGTAGAGCGTCTACTGTTCCCATTGAGCCAATACCAAACACACGACCATTAACTACACCAAGATATCCTTGGCTTCCGCTTTCGCTACGCAATACATAATCCATATTTTCTTCTTCCTCTTTCTGATTTACTAAACTATCACCGTCATTGATGATAACAACATTTTTATCCAACCCGCCAGCTAGACCAGTGCTTGTAAACTGCCACCAGCGTGTATGTTCCATGTTTGGATACACACCCCAATATGGTTCTGGGCGTACCTCATAATCTGGATACGCTGCAATCCATAGGCTATTTGGATAGCGTGCAGTGATTTGATCTACATAAACATTAGCCAGTGTATAAGGTTTGTAACTATAATAGATAGGCTCAAAACCGTTCGCCTTACAGATATCCATAAACGCTAGGACTGCATTAGTATTCGCTTGTTTATCACCACTAGCGCCGTCTTCATAATCACAAACCAAATAGCGTGGGTGTGATGGCAGATTACTGATAAAGTAATTCGCTTCAGCTTGTGCCGTTGCCACATCTCCACCAAAACGAGCAAAGTGGTAATAACCAATACAATTACTTGTGTTCGTTTGCTGAGTGGCTACTGGACTAACCCAGACCACGCCCTCAGTAACTTTAATAACCGTGTTATTAGTGCCGGACGCTTGACAGATACCAGTCAAGTCTCCCGGTTGATATGCTGACACATCGATAAAGTAATTATCCTGTGCCATGCCATCGAATGGTAATTCAAACCATCCAACCATTTGCTGACTTGGTGCGTTCCAGTCTACATAGCTGAAATTACCAGCGCTATCAAGGTTTCTAGTGACCTTGCGTGTCCAACCGCCGTTATAGAGGGCGTCACCGTTGCCGTCGATATTTTGTTCGACTGTGGTAACTGTCCCGTCTGGATTTTCTGCGACCACAAAACCGATATGCCCGAATTGATGATATGGCAAGCAGTTAGTTACCCACACACTCCCAACGGGTGGGTTATTCGCACCGTTGAAATAAGTGACTTTCAAACCTAGACTTTCTGCACGACTTAACGCATCGATGGCGTTTAAGTAGCTGAAATTAAGATTAAATAAACCCGCATACTGTAAAACGTAGTCAATCAAACTTATACATTGCCCGCCATAAGGATTGGTTGGAACAGTGACACGTTGATTGACTAGACTTTCAAGCGTGTTTAATAACTGTGTTTTTGATGTCATAGTTCTCCTTTCTCATAATTATTTTTGTATGCTCTGTTTAATTTCCGAAAGCATTCTTTCCAAATCAGCAACTTTCTGTTTTAAAGCGTCAATTTCGCTTGTTGGTAATTGAGATTTTGTTACAAGTGGGTCTTCCGCCCATTTGTTTTGCTCTACAACCTGTTGGAAAAAGTTATTATAAGTCGGAAATAACCCATACGCTTGAGCGATAGTCAACGATGAAGATTGTTTTTCTTTAATTTCCTTGATATCCTCACCGACTGCTTGAGCAAATTCTGTTAACTTACTCATAGGCTCACGCTTTCGCTGCGTTATAGACGCTCACAAGGTCTTCTTGCTCGATGGTATCAATACGAGTACCAAGCTCGGTCATTTTCGAGATGATACCGCTGTTGGTATTCCCACCAGCTGCTTCGATGTTGTCAGCGATTTCCTTAAGTGTGTTAAGATTTTCGGGGGCTCCACCAATAATGTCGGCCTTAACTTGTGTGATAGCTTGCGTCAAACGTTCTTCACTGACACCAACGGTCTTATTGGCAATAGATGCCTTGATTTCTTTGATATCAGCACCCACCGCTTGGGCAAAATCATGTAATTTACTCATTTATGTTTCCTTTCAAATTTTAGCAAGATTGTAGATATTAACGAGGTCTTCCGTGGCATCAGTACCACCACCGATTAACCCAGACTCTCGCAATTCATCCGCTAGTAGTTTTAATTTAGGGTTCTTGTCCGATGGGATCGCACTGTCCGCATTTAGTGAGCTCTTAACTTTTACCTTAAAATCATTAGATGGGAAGATATGCCCATCCAGTTTAATTTCAAGGTAGTAAGTGCCAGTAGCTACTACACTGCCCATTGAGAATGAGAATACCCCACTTTCAACAGTAACGTCTTGATAGAGTGCCACCACTTCATCGTTTGATAGCGTCAGCTTACCAGTGCCGGACAGTTCCATGCGTTTACCATCGTACCCTAGAATTTCAAAACCAAATACGGAAGTGGTGTCCCCAGATTTTAGGACATCACCACCCTCGACTTGGTTGATAGAGGTCATGAACTTAGCCATAAGCTAGTCCTCACGAGGTTGGTTATAGTTTAATGCTCGTTCGCTATCTGCCACACCCTTAGTCGTAGGGTCTGTAACGATTCCAAGAATAACCAAGATCACAACGAATGTATTTACACCCTCTTGAATGTTGTGCGGGATTTCAAGTCCGAACTGTTGCAACATCAAGAAAACTGCTGAGATTAGAGCTACCAAAGTAGCTTTGTTTTGCAAACGTAGTTTAAAATTAATCATTTTTTGTATTCTCCTTTTCTTTTTCTTCCGAGTTAAGAAAAAACTTCTCTTTGTCGATATTCCTCTTAACATATTTGTCAACATAAGGGATTTCAACCCCTAACGCTGATAGACTAGCCAAAATACTAGAGCCGTAAGCGGCAATCATAGCAAAGATAAATGTATCTAGTACACCGCCCAGATTCATGAATACTGCGAACGGATAGAAGATGGCTACAAACGTAATCATGGCAGTATGACTGACTAGCCCTTTACGAAATTTTGAGCTTGAAAACTCATGAGCAGCCCAAGCCCTAGACACTCCGATAACGATATCGCTGAAAATAATAATCATCAGCAGGAACACCCATAAATGCTCATCAATACCGTGTGCGTAGAAGTCTCTGACCACGTCGAAAACCCCAAAAATGCCGTCTGGTTTTTGTACCATTACGCCCCCTTCGGTTTGAATAGCCATGCTGTAGCAACCCCGTTATTTTCTAGTTTGCCCCCTTTTGCAAAATCAGCGAACGGTTGATTATCGTAAGTGAAAGAGCCGTTAACTTGGATAAGCACCAGTTTGCCTTCTCCGTCCACTTCTTCGTGGTCCGGGGCTTCGATAGCGAAGATATCCCCGGCGTTGAACACACCGCCTTTTTTAGCGACTGGCAACAATTCCAAGTATTGCTTGTAGATTGTGCCATACTGGATATTCTGGCTCATTACCGCATTGAGAATGGACACGTTAGCGATTTTACGAGTAAGTTCGCCTTGTTCAGCGACTTTCTCAGCTAAATTCAAGCGGCTGTCAAGGTCTTTAATAGATTCCTCTGACTTGGCTTGGTAGCGTGCCAATGCTCCAGCAGGGTCCAACTCAGTCGCTAAGATATCCAAGATAAGCTGGATTTTAGCTTCATCCGTCTTGTTGGTGTGGTCGCCCGGCACATCACGGGTCAACCACGTCGAGCCATCTTTGGACTGGATAGCAATCCTCGTAGTTGTCGGGTTGGTCAGATAGCTTGATGTGACACTGAAATTAGATTTGTTCATTATCCACTCCTTTCTGTGCTACCTCGTTAAAGAGGTCGTTAAGGTCTGAATCAGACGCTAGTACATTTTGATAATGTTCTAGTTGTGATTTGACCTGCTCCAGTTCGCTAACTGTTGCCTGCAAGCGAGCTTTAAACTCAGCTTTTTCAATCGTCAAATTAGCGTTCTGGCTTGCGATATCTTGAATCATTGATGTGTAAATTTGTTCGTTCATAAAATCTCCTTTACGGCTGTACCGAAATTTTCAACCGGCTTGCTACTTGTCTGAGGAATGGGATGAGGTCAATCCAAGGACCACCGTCAGCTTTCACTTTCATGAATTCGGCATCCGGGTGTTGTGCGTGCCTAAAATGGACAGTGTCCCCAATCAATTGAACTTCATCGACAAACGCTCTAGGCTGTTGATCGTCATTTGAACGCACTACACGAACCCCCGCAAATCGTCCAGATGAATAGTCGTTCTGTGTACCGGTGTTGTCAGCATTAACCCCCATTGCGGTGTAGACCCCATTATACGAATCATCACGAAAATGAATAAACGCTGACGTCCCGTTTCGGGTACGAAACAGCGCATTGCTCTCGTTGTGAAATTCAATCTTCGCATTATCGTAGAAGTGCATCTCTGAGCCGTTTAGATCTACCCTCATCGCTCCATTGAGTGCTTCGATTCTACCGCCCCGATAGTTCAAACCGGTAAATGTGCCGCTAGTGACACTCTCGGCGTTTAGGTTAACGACGTCAACCAGTGAAGCGTTTAAGCGTCCGCTAGTGATTTTACTTGCTGACAATTCTCCGATTTTAGCTGAGCTAATAACACCATCCTCGATGTAGGTAGAGCCAGTGATTTGAACCAATTTACCGTCGATTTTAACCGAACCGTCTTTGTTGAGATTAATTTGGTTAAGCACATCACCAGACCTTGTCAAATTCTTGACTGCCCATGAACCAGCAATCTGGGACATTTCGGACTTGGTAGCTTCAAGGCCAGTATCTAGCTTGTCTAGTTGCTTGTTAGTAACACCAAGATTAAACGCCCACTTATCCTCTAGGTTCTCGACTTTCCAAACCGTACCTTGTGCCTCTTGGATAATTTGAGAAATAGACTTGCCATGTTCGCCAATGGTGCGGCTGAAACCGTCAACGGTAGACTTAATTTCATTGAATTTAACTGTCACTTCTTGGGTTGCGTCTTTTGGCGACGGTTGCCAAGAACGGTCCATAGTCCCCTCGTAGCAGTCTAGTTCGGTGAAGAATAGCGACGCCTCACTACCGTTGGTAGTACCAGTGTTATCAATACGGATATAGCCTTCGTCGCATTCACCAGAATTAAATGTTAAGTGCCATTTAACGATTCCGGCGACTGACGGTGAACCAGTGTGTGCTTTAAAACGCACTGGTTTTGTGTAATTCTTGCTCGTTTCGTTCGACTTCCGACCAAGAAAATAGATGTCTACCCCCTTGATATTCCCCGTAGCAAACAATTGAAAATTGAAAGAATAATCAGTGTTGCGCTTAACTGAAAAACGTGGCGTAGACGCTGGTACTGATGATGATGTTTTAAGCAAGAATAGCGGTTTAGCGCTATTGTAGTAATACGGATGCTGTGAAACGGACAGATTAGGGTTCTGTTGTGGAGTTTGCCAAAAACCCCAATTGTCAAGATTCTCTGGAAATGCTGAGTTTCGGATAAGATTCTCACCACCGGCTGAAAGTGTATCAACTGACGGAATCTGTTTCTTGACCTCGCTAATAAGTTGAGTCGTTCCTCGCTCAGATTGTTGGATAAGGTTCGTTACAGCCGTAGCCGTCGCAAAACCTTTGTTATCGACCAATCTATTGACATCAGACTCTTTCAAAAAGCCTTTGCTATCAATAGCGCTGTCTAGGTCAACCCTAGAGAGTTTAGTTTCAATCTTGCCGGCTAACGTGCTGATTTGCGTTTCAGCGTTAGTGACTTTATTCCCAAGATTGTCAAAATCAACTCTTGAAACCTTTTGAGCGATAGAATCCGCTGTAACACGTAACTCTGCGTTAGTCTGGTTGATTTTACGCTCTAACTCTTGACCTTTAGACACGGCACTATCAGCCGTAGCTTTAGCAGTTTGGACTTCTGTCCGGTCTGCTTTCAAACTAATTTTGTTATCAGTCTGAGTGATTGAGGTGCTATTAGCTGCTACACTCTTAGAGAGTTTGTCAAAATCAGTCTTAGACACTTTTGATGATACTTCATCGACCAATTGATTGACCGTAGTTTCAGCGTTAGTGATACGGCTATCTGTTTCAGATTGTTTCTGAGATAACTGACTGACACCCTGCTCGGTTTGTGTAATCGTCGTTTTAACCGTGCTGATTTCAGCTTCGGTGTCCTCTGGTGCTACTGTGTGCTGCAAAGGGATAAGTGCCCCTCTGACCAACATAGGTGGCTTGATTTTCAAATAGCCGTTTCTAACTACATATATCCCAAACGGAAAGTCTGATAAATTGGTGTCTTTGGTAGCAGTGAAATTCAATGTGACATCGAACCATTTATCTTTAACGGCCGTCGGAATTTGGTATTCGAAAGCGATAGCGTTTGTTTTATTGTTTTTTATTGCAACAATTGCCCCGTTCCCAATTTCTGTTCTGCTATCGATGTAGCACGGAACCAACAATGAGAACGTTTCACCAGCTCTTATCTCAGAAACAGCCATATTCCATGAGACACCGCCCCAGGAATTAGAGCTGTTGCCGTTTGAGTTGATAATATATGATGCGTTGTCCGTTGAAATGGCGATATTGTTGCCACGTCCGGTGTACGAATGTACATTACTGAAGTCTGCTGATTTCAAAATCAAGTTACGACTGCCAAAATCTGTCGGGATTTTACTATCCACTCTGCTAATCTCAGTAGTGATTTTATTTCCTAACTGAGTAATTGAACTCTCAGCCGTCGCAAGTCTCTGAGTAGCATTGTTAAAATCGCTTGTTTTCACTCGTTGGCTAATCTCGTTAGCTTGTTGAGTGATACGGCTTTCAGCGTTTATGACTCGATTATTGACGTTATCAAGCTCTTGTTTGTTAGCTTTGGACGCAATCATGTCCGCTTGCTGAGTGATTGATGTTTCGGCACGGTTCACACGCCCTGTCAGCGTGTCTACGTCCTGCTTGTTGGCTTTCTGGCTGATTTGCCCAGCCTGCACCGTCAAAGAGCTCTCAGCTTTGTTTAAACGCCCAGAAACAGCGTTGACATCCTCTTTGCTAGCCTTGGCTGAAATCTGCCCTGCTTGCTGTGTTAAAACCGTCTCAGCATTAGACACGCGCTGACTGACCTTGTCAACATCTTGCTTGCTAGCTACTGAAATGAGGGCATTATTGATTTTGGCAAACTGTACTGACGTGTCATTTGACAATGTACCAATAGAACCTTTTAGAGCTTCAACTCTCTTTTCAGTCTCTGATAAGTCCGTGTTTAGCGTACTTTTAGCATTATCAACCAGTTTGACAGCTTCTGATAGTGCGTCTTTTTTAGATGCAGCAATCTTCTTCTCTGTCTCTGCACGCTCGACGGTGTCCAAGTAACGAGCTTCTGCGATGGCTTCACTCTTGACGTCGTTTAGACGGTTAAAAGCGTCCTCTGCGGTTGATTTAGCTAAACTAGCTAATGTTTCCACATTAGTAGCTTTGGCTGTAATTTCAGCAACCACTCTGTCGTGTTCTGATTGCTGTTTAGCCATGTTAGCTGCGACTTTCTCAAACTCTTTCTTGATTTTGTCTTGCAGCCCTGTGCCGTCCCATGTCCTCAATACCTCTTGCCACATTTCACCAGTCCAGCGATACATGATAGTGTGTCCCTCATGTTCTGGGTCTGGCTTGTACCAAGAGTCATTGATTAGGACTTGTCCGGGGTGAGATTCCGTTGGATCAGTGCTTGTGTACCAGTTATGGTTAAAACCATTAGCTGACGGGATAAACTCTGGCAACTTCTTGACAAACTCGGTGAACTCACCGGCTTTAAACTCGTCAAGAGCCTTGTTGACGGTACTTTGTACCTTTGCGTCATTGCTTTCGCCAACTCGGTCCCCTAGTTTGACGTCACTAGATTCATCGTTTAAGCGGTTGAATGTAATCTCAAAGATACGTGTATCATAATCAAGGTGCCTATCGTGTCGAACCACTCGGATAGTGTCGCCAATCCGAGCGCCTTTCAGATAGACCGTTGTTGTTTTAAGTGTCAGTTTAGGTCTTGAAGCCTCAATCAAAGCCTCGTAAGTCTGTTTAATAAGCTCGTTCTTGTCTTCTTCCTCGCTGAATTCGACAAAGCCAATCTTTGGACGCATCTTGCCGTCTGGTTGTTTAATCCCGTATTTAGCGGTCATTTCTGGAATTTCAAGGTACTTCTGACCGAGGGGCTTGTCTAGTGGGTCCCCTTTAGCTTTCGACCAGACAATTTCCTCGAAGTTGATTTTGCGCCCGTACCCGTCGGCATCTTTTCCGGTGTCTTCTGCTGAGCTGACTTGCTCCCCTTTACCTCGCCCAACTAAGGCGGTGTATAGGTTTGTCTTTTCGACCTCTTGCAGAATTTCAAGGGCGTTATGACCGTAAACCACACGCTTTCCAACGGCTTCGCCAATTTTACGCTTGAAATCAATGTATCTAGCGCCAATCTGAGCGCCATTCATTTCAACGAAGAACTGCATTTCTAAGCCCCACACCTTACACACCTTTTTTAGTGCATCGAATGTGGAAATGTAATAGAAATTAGTGCTCTTTGGGTTTGTCTCAGCGATAAAACGAGGGGTCCAGTTAGTGCCAGCTAATAGCCATTCAATGACTGGTCTAGCACGTTGGTCCGTTGGGCGCTTGTCGTAAGTAACCGTCTTGCGTAGTTCCTCGATACCGGATTGAACACCGATAAGTGTTGTAATATCGCCTTTGGTGTTCTCTTGGGCGATGTAGAAATAATGGAATTTATGCGTGTCGTCGATTGACTGAATAGCCATGTATTCCAGTTTTTCCAGCTCGTCATCCTTCAAAGCTTTCATTTCAACGGTCAAGCGGTCTGAAACGTAATTTTCAGTGGTAAGACTGAATTTTTGCAAAGCCTTCTTAATTGCAGGCTTGCGAACAATCTTGATAAGTTTTTCGTCCTTATCGAATAAATAGATCATAGACTCTCATCCCTCCACTGTACCTCACGGATAGTTACATTCTTGCCGCTCAATCTGTCGCCGTCCTTAACATAGAACTGCTCTAGCGGGCTAAAACGTTGTAATTCGCTTAGGATATTACGCCCGTCATAAGTAGCTGTCACTTCTTCGGTACCGAATTTAATGACGATTTCCTTATTAGCTGCGTAGCTACCCTTAAACGATAGCTTGGTTTGACCGTTGATGATTTCAAATTCTGTCGCCGCTGCCGTTGTCATGGCTACAATCTTCTCAGGTATTACCTGCTTAGCGTAAGTTAGATAAACAACGTCATTAGAACGCTCTGGGACTCGTTTCTTATAGCCGTCTGGCACTAGCAAAACGAAACTGCTAATGACTGAAAGCCTATCTTCCTCGACTTCGTCCGCTTCCTTGAATATTGCGTAGTAAGTAAAATCCGGCTCATCGTCAAATGTGACTTCAAGATAACCGCTAGGCCCTACCTCTCTCAAGATGCGGTTAAGCTCTCGGAAAGAGGTCCTCATGACTTGGCTAGTAACTGTAGTTAACTGATATTTAACTTCAATCTCACGCTCTGAATCGTTGACACTGTCCACCCAAACACCACGGCGCCCAGGAACTCGAGTAGTTGAAATTTCACGATTGAGCAATGAACGTCCCTTAACTGTGAGCTGTCGATACCCTTGGATGATATCTTCTATAGGAGTCCCGTTGATACGCATGTTATCAACTGGCGCTCTTTGCAGCACCGTTGATTCCGTGCGCTTCAATGAAGCATAATCATACATTAGCTAAAACCTCTTTTCTCTCTTAATAGTTATCAAGCATTAATTCCATTGACTGAGCGTTAGTGATGTCCTCAGTAAATGCTCTGTAAGTTGTATCACCCATTTTAAGCACGATGTCCGCTGCTTGTTGAGTAACTGACATCTTGCCGCCGTTGAATGAAACAGATGGATCATACCCTGCTAATCGACCTAACTGGCCGTCCATGCTACCAAGTTCATCAGTGATGGCTCCGTTGATATCTTGACCGGTGAACGCGTCGATAGCACCTTGAGCCATATAGCGCATTGAACGAGCTACTTGATCCGCTTTGCTATCAATACCAATGATGAAACCTTTATCTGTGTAGATACCGAATTGACGGAACACACGAGATGGTGATTTGATACCAAGCAAGGCTTTAGCTCCGTTAATGGCATTGCTTACAGCGCCTTTAACCGCTGAAATCAGTTTCCCGGCTGCTGATGTTACCCCGCTAACGAAACCGCTAATCAATTGAGAACCGACGCTTGCAGCTTGTCCAACAAACCCACGGGCTGCACTAAGTGCACCGCTGAACGCTGAGCGGACCGCTGAAATGATACGCTGACCGGCACTTGTTACCGCTGATACCACGGCACTAAATCCGCTAGTGATAGCTGACTGAATTGAGCTCATGGCGCTTGTTACTGCTGATCTAACAGCACTCCAAGCAGAGCTGATAATGCTCTGAACGGAACTCATAGCGCTTGAAACGATTGACTGAATAGCTGACCATGTACTTGATACAGTGCTAGCAATCGCACTCAATACGCTACTAATAAGCGACAAAATAGCGTTCCAAATTGCGCTGATAGTTGATTGGATAGCTGACATGATCGATGTGATAGCCGATTGAACTTGCGAGAAGTTACCAGTCACCAAACCAACAATAGCAGCCAATACACCAGCTAAAACAGCTTGAATTCCAGTCCAGATAGCGTTCCAAATCGCTTGAATAGCTGACAAGGTGCTTGAAATAATGCTTGAGATACCAGCCATTATAGGTGACAGAATAGACATGATTGTGTTCCAAACTGTTGAGAAAACTGTCTGGATAACCGTCCACGCTGCTGACCAAATAGACTGAATCACAGCAATACCAGCGCTAATAACACCACTAATGGCAGACATAGCTCCACCAGCGATTTGTTGAAGCAATGCCCAAAGTGCTTGGAATGGAACAGCTAACAATGCCCATGCTGCGTTCCAGATTGCGAGGATAAACTGAATCCCCGCTTGGATAATCGGACCAATAGCATTGATACCGATTGAAACAAGCGACTTGATACCTTCCCAAACAGTAGACAAGATAGTTTTAAGCGTCTCCCACGCTCCAGACCAGTCGCCTTGCAAAATCTGCATCCCCATCTTGATGATGTTGAGGATAACTTCAATGACTGTTGAAATAACAGTGGTAATCATTTGCCAACTTGTCGAGAACAGTGTAATTAGCAAATTCAATCCAGTTTGAACTACTGGAAGAATTGCGTTCATGACGTTTTCAATCATGCCCTTGAACATGTTCCAGTAAGTCGTCGCTGTTTGCATAATCAAGGCGTGGTTTTCGTTCCAGAATGACGTTAGCTGACCCCAGATTGACATAACAAACGACACGATGGCTTGAACAGCGCTAGTGATTGCACTCTTGATGGTTTCCCAGATTGCCGTAACTTGTGCACGGAAATTCTCGTTATTGTTCCACAAATCAACGAGTGCAGCCCCGACCATAGCGACGGCAGCAACAATCGCAGCAAAAGCAGCAAGAGCCCCGACTGATAACCCACTGAAAGCAGCACCTAGTCCACTCGCTGCGGTAGAACCGCTTGAAAAGAATCCTACTACCGAACTAATAGCACCACCGATTGTACTTAGTGCAGAAACGACGTTACCGACCCACGTTATCAGTGTACCAAGGGCAAATATTACCGGCCCTACAGTGCCGATGATTAAGGCTGTCCATTTAACCCAGCCATCCACTGGCAGATTGTCCCAGATAGTCCCTAGAACACGCACCACATTGTCTTTAAATGTGATGATAGTCTGTTTCATGTTTTCCATGAGTTGCTTGATATTAGCTTCGTTATTACCAAGACCGGCCACTAAGTTCTCAGCGGCAGCCTTCATGGAATTGAACGAACCGGACACGGTTGTACTCGCTTCTTTTGCAGTCGTTCCAGTAACACCGAGCCTATCTTGAGTAATACCGATGGCATCAATCAAGGTATGGAATGGAATGTCACGGATATTATCAGCTGTGGCTTCAAATTCACCGTTTAAGACACCAGACTCATTGACCAAACGTGCCATTTCGGACATGGTACCACCATAACCAAGTTTCAAGTTGTCCAACATTGAATAGTTGTCCTTGGCAAAGCCTTGGTAAGCGTTTTGAATGTCCGTCATGTTAGTACCGAATTTATTCGCATTGTCTGACATTTGGACAAGGGCTTTATCCCCGTATTTTGCAGCCTTGGCAGTATCACCGCCTAGACCTTGTAGCAAGGTAGCTGAGAACGATGTTACCTGCTCCATGTATCGGTTAGCAGACACACCAGCCGTCCTATAGGCTCGGTTGGCGTTCTCAATGACGTTGGTTCCCTCACGGTCCATTGTGTTATAGAGCGCTTGGGCTTGTTGTCTGGTCATGCCGTAGTCTCTGGCTAGGGTGTTGACGCTTGAACCATTCTGTTTGAATAGTGTAGAGACACCACCCAACGATTGCTCAAGGTCTGCATAACCTTTGATGACGGCAGTTAACCCACCGACCATAGGCAATGTAAAAGCCGTGGTCATTCCAGCTCCGACTGATTGCATGGCGCTACCGACTGACTTTAAACTGCTACCAACTTGAGCAAGCATGCCCCCAGACTGATTTCTCAAATCAGCAAGGGCAGACTTGGCAGCATTGACACCATTGGTGAAGTCGCTTGAGTTGGCACGTAATATGGCCGTAACGTCAAAAGATGCTCCCATTAACTACCCCCTTTCTTTGTTTGATTGATGATCCTATTCTTATCAGCTAACGAGAGCGCTCGACTTCTAGGCGCAGTGTCCTCTGGTTTAAATATCTTACTGAACTCTTTTTCATGGTCATAAAACTCATTAAAGGTTCTGTAAGCTGAGCGAACACTCTTGCCCTTGCCTTTGGTAGCTTGCACGGTCTGGTTATACCATGCTTGAATTGCTGCGTTAAAGCGGATGTCCTCTTGTTTAATTGCGTAGGCGGTGTTATACACCTCGAACTCAACAAGCGTTGTCCTGGCAGCTTCGACGTAGCTCATGCCGTGCCTTGCAATCAAGAGGGCCATTGCGTCGTCATAGCTGAAATCATAATCTGGTTGACTTTGCCCTACTCTTGAACGTTCATTGCGAGTTTGAGTAGGGATGACGCTTTTAACTCGTCAATAATAGAGTCGATTGTCTCCTTGTATTTACCTTTGTCAATCAAATCAGCAAGATAGGCTTCAATGTCTGCATCACTTGGCTTTTGTGGCGCTGTAATCGTACCAGCTTTGATGATATCCACGAATGCAAGAGGGTCGTTGATAGCGACGCCGGCTGAAATCAATGTCATGGCACCGTAACCAGTCTTCATGCCCTCAAGTTCTGCTGAGTGCAATTTGTTGATTTCACGCAAAAATGCAAGTCCGAAAATCAAATTAAAGTCTCGTCCGTTGATAGATAGAATCATGTTTTATTTCTCCTTTATACAAAAAAAGCAAGGGCACAAAGCCCCTGCAGTTAGACTAGATAGATGAAACTAGGCCGTCTTCTTTAGCAAGAGTGTGGTAGTCGTATTGAGCACTTGCAACTGCTTTTTTCTGAGCCTCTGTCAAGCTGTCGGTTGAAATAATACCGTTGCCATCAATAGCCATTTCATAAGAAAGCTCAACTTTGTCGTCAGCGGGTGCTGAAGTTTCAAAATTCTTAAGGTAGCCTTGGTAGTATTCAACGTTATAGACTTCTTTGCCCCCAGACATGCGTTTAGAAGCAAGGTCAACTTGCCAGCACTCTACTTTGTCGCCTGCAAAGAACCATTTCTGCATTTCACGCCACATTTCAACAGTAGTGCCATCTTCACGATACGCAAGTGATACGAATTCTCCAGACACTTCACCGTCTGAAATAGAGTTGACTACGCCGTCTTTGGTTTTGGTGGCTTCGACCTCTTTTTCAGCGTTGAAAGTGTGTTCTGTTTGGAAACGTACTTTAGCAGCGTCTTGCGTCTTTTGGTCTCTAACACGGCGGAAGAAGACCATGAGGTCTTTCCCTAAAACAAGTTCTGTCATTTATTCCTCCTTTTTGGTATATGAAAATGAAAAATCCAGCACAATGTGAATCAATGGCTGGACGTCTGTATTATCTGGTAAGACTTGCTTGTCTGTCCCAGTCTTCAATAAGTTGTATTCAAACCCTTTAATTCGTTCGCTAGCTTGTTCCAACGTCTGACAGTGAGCGTCTAGCTCTGCACGCTGCACTCTAGTCCCGTAGATATGGACGGTTTGTCTTATCGTTCCAAAATTGTCGTTATTGAGTGTAGGTGCTGAGCTATTCTCACCAATGAAAGCGAAAGGATAGCTAGCGGATGAATCGGGTAAGTAGTCGTAAGTTGCTAGCGTCTCACTAGCAATAGCAAATAGATTTCTGAATAAGTCGTGGTTAGGTGTCATTTAAAGGCTCCTTCCATTACTTTTCGGATTTGTTCCGTGAAATAAGGCTCGATTTGTTGCATCATTGGACGCATAAACGGCTTACCGGGCTGATAGCGTGTTCCAAACTCTTGAAATCCGCTATAAGAGGCGGCTGAATGAATGTGCGATTCCTCGCCCATGTGCCTAGTGGTGATGTTAGCTCTCAAAAAGCCGGTATCAACTGGCGCAAGCCCTTTTGAAATGCTCTTGCCTTTCTCGGCTGAGTTTTTAAGAGCTGTTTGGGCTTGTGTTCTAACCCCTTGGCTTGCCTTATTCAAAGCAGCAGCGAGGACTGTGTCCCCTCTCCACTCGATTGTGAAATTAGCCATTTAGCTCACCTCGTTTCAATCGGATTGCCCCTTTTATCGGTGCGTCAATGCGTTCGATAGGATAATACTTCTTACCCTCGTATAGAGCGTAGTCAAACGGCTTCTGCTCTTGATTGAATCGGCATATCATGACCACGTCAGACCTACTCCCATAGGCTTCAAATGCCCGCTGTTGGTCAATGAAGTTAACCAAACAAGGCACAATCTTACTAGACTGCGCCTTTTCTTCGTGCTTATCAGTAATCGGGTTGTAAGTCGAGACACCCTGCTTCACTAACTTGATGCGGTGCGGTGTTTTCATAAGAACTTCACCTTACCTTTTCGAGCCAGCGAACCGTCTAGACCGAAATCTTTATCCAAAATCTTTCTGTAAGGCTTGAACATGTCGTCCCAATCCTCGTAAGTGACTGAATAGCCGTCTACGTTCTCAGTTTTGACACCCTCTGAGCCTTTTCGACCATAGAGCTTGCAAGCAACATTTTCGATGATGAAATGATACTTCTTGTCAATCTCGATTGTCCCAACTAGTGCTTTGAAATAGCTCTCAGCGTCGTTGACTAAGTCTTCGATCAATTCATCCTCAAGATCGTCTTCAACGTCGATACCCAACCGACGCTTAATCTTCTCAAGTTGGATATCGTTCATTTTAGACCTCCTCCGCAGCCTTTAGAAGTTCTTCTAAATCTGCTTTTTTTGCTTTGGCATCATATTCGATACCAGCTTCATCAAGTTTTGCTTTGAGCTCTTTGACTGTAAGATCTTTTGACGGCTCGACTTGTTCGATACCGCCTTTTTCAAGAACTTCTGCCACACGCTCTTTAGATGGCTCATAGCCTTCTCGTGGGTAAACTTCCCCGGCTTGATAGATATACTCGTTATCTTGCAAGTCACGGAATGTAATCTTAGCTTTATAGGTCATTTAAACCTCCTGACTAGACTCCTACTGGTTGGATAGCTGCAAATGCTTCGTCGTTTGGAATTGCTACAGCGATTTCAAAGATAGCACGGAGTGCTTGCATGTCTTGTTCAAACAAGTGAACGTCACCAGAATCAAGCGTACCGTCATTTTGAACTTTAGACAAAGTAGCTTGGTCTGCGATTTTAAGACGCAAGTTAGTACCGTTTGGAATACCGTAAACCAAACCATTGAAGTTACCAGTAATCAATGTACCTGCTGGGTAAGTTTGCCCATCTTGCAATTGAAGTTGCGAATATGGAAGCCCATCAAGCTCACCGATTGCGTTAGGGTTAGCTGGTTTAGTGAAGATGTGTTGACCACCGTTAACATTGTCGACAATCCCACGGAGTGTGCGGTTGATTGTGCGGTGACCTACGAATGCGTTAGGTTCTTTTTCTGACTTATCTTCCACATCATAGATGTTATTAAGGTTGATGTCCCCAGATACGATGTTTTGAGCACGTTTAGCAGACGCCAAAACGTTGGCACCGAATGGGTTGTTATACAAACCGAGGAATGCTGCCCCGTCGATTTTTTTGTTAAACAAGTCAACAACCTTATCCTTGATTGATTCGAAGAAGTCAGTCCAAGTGTAATTGAGGACTTCTTCTGTGACTGGCAAGATAACCGCCAATTTGCGAGATTCAAGAACGTAAGATTTAGTTTGTACTTTTGCAGTACCAATTTTTTGACCTTCACCCACAAAATAAGCGTCTGTCAATTGACCAACTTCAACGCCCTTACGGACCATTTTGCCGTCCATTTCAACTTTTTGACCAAGCTGAATAACTTTTGAAGTTTTAACGAGTTCGTCAGTGAATAGATCAGTGATTTGTTCTGATGTGACCTCTTTTCCAAGAGAATCAGACAATAGGACTGTGTCTGGATTAAATTTTTGTTGAGCCATGCGCTCTCCTTTCTTAAATTAGAAATTAGTGATTTTGGCTTTATCAAACTTGTCTTTTCCACGATGTGAACGCCCTTCCTCTCCGCCGCTTGTGCGAGGTGGTAGAGCTTTTGCTTCTTCACGCTTCTGCAAGTTTAGAATGTTAGCCATGTTTGAAACAGCTAGCTTGGTAGCTTCTTCGTCGCCTTTAACAACGAATGCAAGCGTTGACTCGTTGACGGGCACGCCTTGAGCTTCGAGCTCTTTGATGGCGATATCCTGCATTTGACGTTGAGCAATTTGAGCTTCAAGCGCTGCAATTGTGCTCTGGGCTTCTTCGAATTCTTTATCCCGCTGTTTCTGTTGCAGCTCTTGAAGTTCTTCTTCACTCATTTTAGCTTTAGCAACGGCTTCCTCAATTTGAGCTTGAATACCGGTTTGCATATCAGCAATTTCAAGAGTATGTTTTTCTTCCATCTGTTTGAGTCTGCGCTGCATTTCAGCGACTGACACCATTTTTTCCTCTTTTTCTGGTTGGCTAGCTTCAACCTCTTGAGGATTTTCAACTGTTTCAAGTTCTTTTTCTGCCATGATAGGCTCCTTTCTTTACGCTTTTACGTCCAACCTCGACGAACTCATGCAGCTTTTAAATGTCATCAGCACGGTCTGGACAAAGGCTTACTCGCCCCAAACGCCGTTAACAGCTTCTTCATCAAGAGTGCTGCCGCCGGCTTTGTATTCCATTTTGATGTGTCCATACGCTGAACAGCGGCAGTTAGGGTGCATTGGGTACATGTTAACCCCCTTTTCCGCCTTGTTAATCGGTATGGCTTTTCTATCCAAAGGCTTACAGATATCGCAAGCCCCACTTTCAGCGACATAGATTAAATGCGTGAAGTCATTCTCCTTCAACATCATCAATTCTGTATCAGCATTAATGCGAGCTATTTCGGTCTTGAGTAGCCGTTGGGCATTGGACTGACTTGTGTTATATTTCTTAGCTAATCGCTGCCGTTCCTGCTTAAAACCGTCCATGTCGGTGAAGATACGTGCTAACGAGCTAAACACATCCTTCTGCATGTTTGCATGAAGTCCGTTTCTGCCCCAAACTCTACGACTAAAATGCTGCCCGTAGAAATCAGCGTCTAAAATCGCTCTCATGCGGCTTACTGCATTGACGGCAGAATTGCCCAAGATACCCGCTTGACGCCTAAACTCGGCTAAATATTCGCTCTCACGCGCCTCGTCAAAGACTTCGTTAACGTCTGATATAAGGCTAGCTATTTCAAGCCTTAATTCTGCTTTGAGCAGCTCCAAGCGACTGACTTTCATTTTAAGGTTAAACAGTCTCAGCCATTGGTTAGTGCCGTGCGAGAAATCTTTCTCGACTACTGCCTTCCTAGCTCGGTCTCTGTACTCAGTGACATCGAACTCACTAGCTCGCTTCATAGCTTCGGCACGGCTCAGCCCCTCTTTGTCAGCATAGCGCATGTAAAACCCGTTTATTTGGCTTTGCATGCGGTTATATGACGCTTGATAGAGCTCTTTTAAGACCTTGTCACGCTCTATATCTCGCTTGATTAGGTCTGATTGTGCTTTTCGTTCAGCATTGTAGCGTTCATCATTCGTCATCATCCTCAACACCTACAATCTGGCTGACTTCTAAATCAGTGGCCCCACCCTCTTTAAGCAAGCGGCTCTTTTCCTTGCGAGCATCGGTAAAGCTAGCTGATTCCATAAGCGTTTCTTGTGAGATTTCCATGCCCGAATTGATAGCTGATTGAATCTCAGCCCATACATCCGTTGGTAGGTTCTCATGGAACGTGAATGTCAGCATGTCAGCGTCCACTGGTTCGATACCCTTGAGGTTGTTAGATAGCAACTCAAGCAGTTTATAGCGTCTTCGGAGTGCCTTAACAAAGAACCCACGCTTAACCGCTGTAACTTGCTGCAAATCAACTAGCTTGTAGCGGATAGCAATCCCAGACGTAGCTGAGAAAGTCGAATCGTCTTGCAAGTTTGGCAGTCCGACAATGCGGAAGAAGTCTTTAATCAAACGTGACTTATACGCTTCAACGCCGCTGACATCATATTGCTTGTAGATATAGCCCGCATCTAATGACGTCTGCTGTCCGTTGTGTCCGACACCGCTCTCAAGCACAAGCATGTTAGCGTGTTTCATTTTCATGATGTCAGACGCATTCATACCTGTACTTTCAACATCGCCTTTGATAACAAGCATGGCGTCATTAAGGTCTGACATGTAGTTAGCTGTGTCCGACTCTGCTGCGTCGTAAGCGTCAATGATTGGAATACCTTTCTCCCAGTCTCCCGAGCGCTCTCGGTTATTCTGCCACTCGACCACGGGCACCATTCCAAACGGGTTCTCTTTTCGTTCGATTTCCTGCCAGTTTGGATCATAACTAACAATCTTGTTGTCCGTATAGACCGTGACAAACATCTCGCCGTTGTAAACTGGACAATGAACAGCCGCAATAATATCCTTTCGGACGTCTGCGCTACGGATTGTGAACATCTCCCTTGCGTCAATCAAGACCACTGCTGGATTGCCAAACTCGTCATAATAATGCAGCTCGAACGCTCGCCCAAAGCGTGAAGCGTCATAGACTAGCTCACGGTTAAGAGCTTCAATGTCGTTGTAAGCGTTGAAATCATCAATAGCCGTCAAGTCACTGTTAGTGTCAGTAGCACCGATTGAAATAGGTTGACCTACCGTGTAACCAGTAAAGAAGCGGCTAGCTTGTCCGCCCAGGTCGTGCCTAATACGGTAGTCAGCTTTCTCTGGTTCTAGTCGTTTACGACCATTTAGAATCGTGTAGTTATTCCCGTTTGAGTAGCTCTCTAGGATATTCAAGCGGCTTATCTGTCCATCTTGAAACTGAGCTACCATTTTTTCTAACTTCTCACGCCCTTGGAACGTGTCCACTAGGTCGTCCGCTGATTGAGCCATGAAGTGTGTATTAGCTTCTTTTGGAAAACGAAGGAAGTCTTCACGTTTCTGCAAGCTAGTCGGTTCCATGTCTCGCTCGAATTGGTATGATCTAGGAATGTACTGTCCTTCATGCAAGATGTCGTCAGCACTATGTGTTGTGTTCGTCATTCTATCTCCTTATCAGTTTGTTAACACGCCTAATCTTAGCGTCTACGTCCTGCCTATCCTTGACGAAAATAAGGTTTTGCAGTGCGTACCTAATCGCATCGATACAGTGGTTATAACTATCGCACGGCTTGTTGATGTACTCGTTTGTATGCTTATCTTTCTGCCATGTATAGTTCTCAAGTTCCTCAATCGTCTTGACACATCTCTCATCAACGATGATGTCGAACTGCTGCAAGAATTGAATCCCTTGTAGAACTGAGCCTTTGCCCTTGTCTACTGGAATAGCTCGACGCAAGCCCAGTGTTTGCAGTTCAGCAATAGATTTCTGCTCTGCTGAATCAGCCATAATCACTTCTTTTGAATAGCCCAAGCTAGTGATAGCTTCTGCAATCTGGTTGTTAAGCAAACCCCTCTTGACATACTCTTCAAGGATGTATAGCCGCTTATTCTCTCGGTCTATCTTGACGTGCATAAACGCCGTCGGGTCGTTAGTAAAACCAAAGTCAAGACCAAAAAAGGACGGTAGCTGTTTAAGCTCGTCCTTGTTGAGTAATCTCTTTTCATATTTTGGAAATACTAGTTTGTCGAGTGTTGCAAACTCACCCAAAGCATAGATTTTGTAGTAGGCTTCGTTTCTGTTTGCTAGTTCCTCGATATTCTCCTTGGTCAAGTCATCCAGAAAGCGATTGTCCTTGTACGTCGTTTGATAAACCACTGTGTTTTTAGGGTTCTTCACAAAGAACGCATTATATACCCAGTTAGCCTTAGAAACTGGGTTAAACATCAAATAGATTTGCTTCTGCTTGTGAGCTTTATCCCTCAAACGAAGTGTTAGCTGTGTGTAATCGTCAAGCGTAAACTCAGACGCTTCTTCCATGACCACGTCTGAAATACCTTTGATAGACTTGATTTTTTCTGGATTATCCATACCTTTAAAAATCAGTTCAGCGCCGTTTGGTAGCTCAATACGGAATGCGCTCATGTTAACCTTGCACAAAGCAAGCACACCGAAATAAGACAAGGCTGCTTGCACGTCCGCAAACACCGAATCACGAACCGTAGAGCCTACTTTTCGCAATATCAATATCTTGCGGGGTTTGTCCCAATTTTTAAGAGCCTTGAGGACTATCTTCTGGAAGACCCCATGACTCTTACCGCTAGATGCCCCGCCGTAATGAACCTCAGTGAATGTGTCGTAATCAAACAAATGCTCATAGATATGCCGATTAAACACCTTGCTTGGATTGATTTCAAGATTAATCGTCATTCCATTCACCGACATTAATATTGATATCTTGCGTTACATCAGCTTCGACCTTGTCTGTCCACATTCTATAACGCTTACCGATATCAACTGCCGCAGCTCGACGAGTAGCGACGTTCGGCTTAGCTTGAGCAATGCGTTGCATGCCCTCGCCATCGAGGACCAGCAAGGGTTCTTCAACTTCTCCACGCATGACGGCAGTTAGAAATTCCATGACCTCTTGTTGATCCGCAACACGTTCCGACTTTAATTTCTCAAGTTGCTCGTCTATATAAGCCTTGATGTTAGCTTTAGCAAGCAGTCTACTTCCATTAGCTTTCGCAACATCATTGTTCTTAATATTAGGATAAGCCTTCTTATACGCTTGCGAAGCATTTAGGCTGATGATGTACTCATCGGCAAACTTCATTTGTTTCTCGGTCATCCCATTTTCCATCAACTCCTTTCTGATACTGAAAAAGACAACCCACAAAGTGAGTTGTCTCCGTTTTTCTTCGATAATATAATAATACCACTTTAAACACTTGTTAGACACCGTGAATTATCCGTCAAAATACCGAAATCTCAACGTTCCACGACTAATTGACCATTTCTGTACAATTCTGCGAATGCTAGGATGGCATTATTTAGCAATTCTTGAAAGGCTGTTCTTTCAAAGCCAATTCCCTGGGCAATTTGCCAGTTTGGTTTCGGTGGGTATGCCAGATATTTCTCTATCAGTATTCTGCGATAGTCTGGACGATATAACCCGCTAACTGCTTGCTCAATGGCTTCTAGCTCGTTCATAGCATCGACACGCCTAACTGCAATATTTTCCACTGGTCTGCTCACTCCACTGCCACCACGGGGCATAAAGGTGAATTCCTGTGTTATTTTCTGCTCGGCGCTATCGTGTGCAATTTCTCGCCATCGTGGGTATTCTCGAAGTTTGCGCTTGCAACGTTTGATTGTTGCTTTCTCATCAATTTCCGGCAATAGCATTTTAAGCCCTCTCTGGTATAATAGTAGTGTTGACTTTCAGAAAGTGCCGGCCATTGTGTCGGTCTTTTTTATTTTAGCTCAAGAAACGTTAAGAGATTTTATTGAAAAGATAGAATACGTATTTATTCTTTGGGTGTTTCTCAAGCCTTTTATCACCTCCTTCTAGCCATCGACACCAGCAAGGTCTTTGGCTATTTAGTAATGCAAGATATCAATAAGAAAGAGGGTTTTTCACATCCTTTTTTCTTAAAATTTGCTGGGTTTGTTTGGACAAGGTCTGTCAGCTTGTCCGTGTCGAAAAGTGTTCAAGCCACTAAAAATCTATATTCATTTTTTAGCTTCATTTTTATTTTTAGTGATGACAGACAACGACTGGCAAGAGGAATCGAACCTCTTATACAACCATTCCAGCCTGCGATATAGAAATCATTTTGGAGGTTTTCCTCCTTTTTTTGAAATAATACAAGAATAAAGTAAGTAGAATTATGGAGATTTCAGTTTCGCATTGCAGGCATAAAACCTTGAATAATCACGTTACCAGTAATACGCTTTAGATTAGTAAACGAAATAAAAAAGGTTCCTCGATTCTAATTGTTTATTTACTGGATTTGGTTGCATCCACGACCAGTCACGCTTCCGCTGATTTGAATGAAAAAATACAAAAGGATTCCTCTTTTCCGTATATAGATTGACTGGTAATAGCTAGTAAGGGAGTCGAACCCTCATAGACCGTTCTAGCTACACGCCTAGCGCATAGGCTTTATATAAGGCTTTTCTTACAGTTATTTTATTACGTCCAACTTTGCCCCTAGTCCGATATTTAAGAATAATGCGATCAACCTCATTGTCCAATCTCTCGCTCCATTCATAGTTATTGAAGACGTAATCAATAATTTCGCTGAATAGCCCTCTTGAAAGTAGCCCTTCCATTTGAATAGCCTTCAAAGGCGTTAGTGCAGCTTTTTCCGCATAGCACAGATTGAGGGCGTTTTGGGTTCTGTTAGCATTTTTCTGGTCGCAGTCCTTGACGTCTCTAATATAGCTATTTAGGTTGTTAGGGTGTTCCTTGCGTAATCCTTCCACTTCTTCCTGGAACCGTTTAAACAGCCCCTCTGGCAGTCCTGCGTTGGTTTTATCCAACAGTGGGCGCGTGGTTTTGCCTCTTGTGTAATTGGTAGATAGATAATCTTGAAGGTCGTTGAATAATTCATCAGAAATAATGCCTTCTAACCTGTCTACAGTAGCTGGCGATATCCTCGCACGTTCCACGACTGCGGCGTTGAATGCTTGATATATGATGCGGGCTTGTAACTCATCGCACTGCTTGACCTCTTGGAAGAACTGCTTATAAGAGCCTTTTTTATGTGCTTGTTTGAGTTCCGCATGTTCACTGACCAGCCGTTGATACAGCTCTGGTGTCAGCCCTGAATATTTGTAGGTTTTGCTCATGAGCTTACCTCTGCCAATTCTGGGTGTTCCCATATATTTCCGATAATTTTCCTTGAGCTGGCAACATTGCATAAACGTTCGAAGTTGTTATACTCTACCAAATCACTAACGAACATCCCTAAACTTACTCTAAATTCAATTACGCCAGTGAGGAATCCGTCTGTCGAGTCAATAATGTCCCCCTCGAAGATTTCTCTATCGTTTTTGTCTATCATTCCAGTTGATTGCATTAAAACGATATCGTCGAAATCGTAGTAGTCTAAATCTCGACTATCTGGCAATCCTTGCTCAAAATAGATTGTTTGCACGCAAATTTCTTTTTCTTCGAAATTGATAGCGATAATATCATCCACATCTACCATTTCTTTATCTTCTTTAAGCCACGCTCTATATCTTGGAATCATTGTCCTCGCCCCCTTAAGTAGCTAGGAATGTCATCCCCGACGTTTACGCTGTCATACTGTTCCTTATTGACAAGGAATTTTCCATAAGCTCCACAATCAAGCGTATAGAGTTTCCCGACCATAGATTTGCCGGTTACCTTGCCATGTAATTCCACGGCGTTGTCAGCCTTATGCACGACAATGGCTTCTACTGGTCTATTAACCACTCGTAGAACAGTAGTCACGTTAATTGCTAGTGAGACCATAAGTAACACAGTAGCAATAGCTAGGTCATTATAAATCGTCTTCTTTAACAAACGTCCCATTTACCATCTTTCCTTTTCTGTTCTTGATTTCCTCATAAGCAATACTTAGACACTCAGTTACATCAAGGTCTAGTTGATGTGCCAGTACGATAATCGTTACCAGCGTGTCACCGATTGCGTCCTTAAGTGCTGCTTGCGGTTCCGTGAATTTCGTCGGTTTCAAGAGTACATCTCGAATTTCTCCGACTTCTTCCGTGATACGCATCCGCTGAATTTTAGGGTCAGCTTGCTTTAATCCACGGCTGTCTGCCAAATGGTTGATTTTATTGATTAGGTTATTCATCCGTTACCTCCTTCACTTCAACGCCCGGGCAGTTAAACACCCACCCGAAGCCGTTCGCCTCAAGCTCTTTGCGGGTGTGGTGTAAAATCCCAATGGCACTTGAATCACCGAAATACCAAACGTTTTCATCTTTTTCTCTTTTTAAAAATCTATCTTCATCGGTAATCGCCTTTACGCTAACTCTATACTTCGTCTCCTTCTCGACCTCATAACCAAACTGGTGCATGTTGACGAGGGTTTGAAATGGTTTGGTATGTTCGTCAACTATCCATTCCTGAAATTCGCTCAATTCTCCTTCTCTATAGATGGTTGGAGTTAAGTTGATTGCCCGAAACAGATTAGTTTCAAAATTACCTTTATGTTTCTCATACCAATCCGCCACGTACTGCGGTACCACTGGTTTAGGAACAAGCGAATCATATAAATCCTCAGCGTGGGCTATTGAAAGGCGTCCTGCTGTTGCTAGCTTCTGTACTGCTTCATTTTTGTTCATCATCGTTAATTTCCTCCATCCAGACAGTAGCATCTACTGCCATACTTAACTTCTTCAACGCTTCAATGTGTTTTAGTGCCTTCGTTTTATCTGTGAACTGGCACTCCTTAACATCATCCATCGTGCGTGCTACTCGTACTATCCACCGCATTCGACTAACTCCACTGTATACATCCTAGAATTGCGATATTTGACACCTCTCAAACGATGTAGCTCGTTGATAGCGTCGTTTTTGTTGCTAAAAATATGCTCACTGTCTGGCATATTGTCGTAGTAAACTATAACTTTGTATTTCATATCATCCCTCGGTTCTGTCCCTATAGATTACTGTGGCAGTATATTTAACGTAGTCGTTGCCATCTTCCCAGTCTACGGTTAGTCTTACATCTATCAGTTCCTTGTTGTAGCCTTCTATCCAGGCGTTAATTTCTTCGTCAAGCGTGTCAGTGTCATATAGTTTGTCAAAAAATTTCACTTTGCGTTTCATATTTCTAATTCCCATAGTTATCGGTTCCGGTCCGTCTCTGAAAACCTTTGCCGGATTCTTTGCTATAAATTGCCTTAACCATTGCATAGCTCGACCATTTTCCTTAACAAGTCATCATCCAGTAACTGCTCTAGTGTCAGAATGCGATTAAGCTTCTTTACGTCGATACCTAGCTTAATGCTGATAAGTTCCATGTCCTTGCGATTAGACCAAAACCACCTTGAAAATTCTTGCGTCTGATCTAATACGCTTGTATGCCCATAGTTGCCCGGTGCATATACACCTACAAGCTTGTCTTTATATTTGCTATTCATCCCATTTCCTTAATTTCTAATTCAATGCGTGGGTTAGGACTGTACTTCTTGCGAGCTATTAAACCACAAACGATGCTATCATCTGTCCAGACGATACCCTTCTTGTCAACCTTGTTATATCCAGCGGTTGAAATGCTATCAAAGAGCGCTTTGACTAGGTTGTCAATATCGGGTTTTTTCGCATGCCAAAGTCTTTCGTCCATGAATTTCTTGAATGCGTCCCACGTTTTAGCTCTAGCTTTTGGCGTGGGCTTTTTTGATACGCTCAGCGGTGCTTTCATGTAAAAGGTAACATCAACCATAATCGGGCCGTCGAAGAATTGTCCGTCGTACTCTTGCTCAATAAGTTGCGAGCACTGACGACGCCATGCCTTCATTTTCGGGTCTTCATAAGTTCCAAACTTGCTGAATCGTGGCCTTGTTTGAGGTTTAGGCTCGATATTTAAAGTTATTTTCATAGTTTTACCTTAGAAGGGTAGGTCTGAATCTTGGATATCCATAGGGCTACTGTTCCCGTATGAGCTGCTATCCCTTGCAAAGTTTGGTCCTTGCTGTTGCGGTGCTTGTTGCCCGTAAGGCCCTGCATAGCCGTTGTCATTGCTAAACGCTCCAGACGTGTTGCCTTGATTTGCGTTACTACCTTCACGCGCCGCACGGCTTTCCAACATTTGGAAGTTTTCAGCGACTACCTCAGTCACATACACTCTTTGACCTTGCTGATTCTCATAGCTACGGGTCTGAATGCGTCCAGTAATGCCAATCAATGCGCCTTTTTTAGCCCAGTTAGCCAAATTCTCGGCTTGCTGGCGCCAGATAACGCAGTTGATAAAGTCTGTTTCACGTTCGCCGTTAGCATCTTTGAAGTTGCGGTTAACAGCTAGGCTAAACGTAGCTACTGCAATGTTACTGGTCGTGTATTTTAGTTCGGGGTCACGGGTTAAGCGCCCAACTAGCACAGTCGAATTAATCATTGATTTTCTCCTAGAATTTCATAGTTAACAAAGTTATCGTCAAGCAATTTAGCGAATTGATGCCATTGGTTCTCACCGCCATGGAAAGTTAGTGAAAGATTGACCTTGTAAGGCTCAGCGTGTTTGCTAGGCACTCCCTCAACTGGTTTAGTGTCTTCGATTACCTCACCAGTTTCAGCATTTACCGCTTTGATTTCCTCGTTTGCTGACTGTTGGGCCATTGCTTCAATTTCTGCCAAGCGTGCCGCTTCTACTTTCGCTTTGGCTTCTGCTTGCTGCTTACGCTCAATAGCTGCATCGCGGTCCTTTTTCATTTGTTTGAGGATTTCAACTAGAGGTGTATCATTCTGCAACGCTCTAGTGTATGGTTCAGCCGGTAGCTCATAGTCAAGGGCTTGTTCCTCAATCATGCCAATGTTAGATTTGTATTCCCCAAGTCGGTCATACTCAGCCAAAACCATAGCGTCGATTTCTTCTTCTGTCGCTTTTTTGAGCTTCATTTTCTTATCCATGAAGTCACCGACCTTAGAAAAACTCTCGTACTTGTCCTTGAATGTGTCCTTGTCTAGTCCGGCTAGCTCGCACTTACTTTCAAAGACTGATCTAACGTGGTCGATTCGCAACATTTTTCGGTGTTCATCAATTTCATTACGTTTAGCACGTAGCTTGTTGATAAGTCCTTCAAGTGGTCCTTTAGACTCTTTGAAATTAGCTTCAAACTCATTAAGCGGGTTTTTATACACTTTTGAGATGTCTTTTCGCTTGTTATCTAGCTTTGTCAAAAGACTATTAAAGCGTGTAAATTCCTTCTTAATATCGTCATATTCAAGCTGGTCCAGTTGTTCGTCTGATAACTCGCTAACTGCCGCTTGAATAGCTTTGTCAAATGCTTCAAAATCAAAGTTAATTGTTCCCGGTGTATAGACTGGTTCGATTGTTTCCAAAAAATTATTAGTTACGTCCTTCATTTTTATCCCTTTCGATTGTTGATCTGCGTTTGAATGTCGTTACTTACCACGTTAAAACCTGCCACTAGCAACTCATGGAAGTCATTGAGCTTGTACTTCTTCAAGTAGTAATTAGCTACTGTTTCGGTTGCTTGACCAGTAATTAGAGCTAGCTCATTGATTTGCTGCATGATTAGGTCATGTTGCTCGTTGCTAATGAAGTTAGGTTGCTGATTGCTTCTTGACTCGTAGCGTGCTTGTTGCAGTTGTTGGTGTTGATGCGGTTGAGGGTTGTGAGGTTGGTTTGGTCTCAAACTTTCCTCTGCCACTTCAAAATGGTCCACATCTTCCTCACCGATTGCAAACAGCGCTTGCACGGCGTACTTACCAGCGTATGATTGTACGGCTCCTACCCACTGCGGTTCATTCATTTGCTTTAAGTCTCCGTTACGAGTTTTTAAAATCGGTACGGGAGATAATTCTGCAAAAGCTACTGCCTGCTCTTTTTCCTCTCGGTTAGATGCCGTTGCAATTGCTTTGACGAAAACCTTGCCAGAAAATTCGACTAGATCATAGTTGACTACAACGCTCCAATTTGATTTCAAACTTTTAAAGACGTTGTAAATGTCCTCGACGTGCCTTGAAGCGTACTTAGCTGTACCCTCTTTCTTTTTTTCGAGTTGCATTTTTTGTTGCAACTCCGTGAATGTCATTTCTTCCATGTCATATCCTTTTATATGCCCCTAATTCTCAAATTTTGGGGGTTATTTGCCGTTTTACCGTTTCTCTAGTGTAATTGTGCCGCTAGATTATTTAGGGCAGTTACAAGCAATTTTAGAGCCGTTTCCTGCCTTTCGACTTTTTTAGGTGCCAAAGCTCCCGTTTGAGCTTGTTGTTTTCTTGAGCTAATGACAAGATTCTGTCTTGCTGACTGTTGATGATTTCGCCCAGCTCACGACCTAAATTCATGTACTTGTTCCGCCAACGATTTTCAACGTTGTAAATTTCTTGTTCCATGTTTAATGCCTACCCTCCCACCACTTCATGTTATGTTACTTCGCCAATAATTCTAGGAGTGCTTTAATGTCATCCTTCATGGATTCTTCACGCTCCGTTCGTTCAAAGTCCGAGCCGTCAAGTTTAGTTACGTTGTATTCAACTTCCACATTAAGCACTTCGCAGCCAAACGCTTCGGCAAGTTTATCAAGTTCGGTTTTTTGTTCTTCATACGAATCGAACGGTAAAAATAGTGCACTTCTTAACTCAGTAATAAAACCCGCTTCAAATGCTAAGCTACCTCTGTCTTTGTATTTTCCAAGGAACGCATTTTTTTCAGCATTGTAAAATACGACTTGTTTGTTATTTTCTTTCATGATTATTCTTCCTCACCTTCGTTGTATTTTTTAAAGCTCAATCCCAAAGTTGTGATACCAGCAGCAATTACTACCAATCCAAGAGTGCTAGAGATTCCTTCTTTCTCGCCAGTATTCGGTAGAACACCACCGTAAACCGTCGTATTTGCCACCTCTTTTGGCTCAGAATCGTTTTTATAAACGACATCGGTAATTTCTACCTCTTTTGTTTTCGGAGCGTCTACGGGCTTGCTAGGTACTTCTTTCGGTGTCGCTGGTTTTTCCGGCTCTACTGGGATTTCCAACTCTGGCAAATCGAGGATAGGTGCATCATTTGGAATCACACCACCTTCGAATGGTTGGAGTTCACGTAATTCCGGAATCCCCGGAATGCCGCCTTGAAACTCAGGTTTGTAATGGATAGGCGCTTCATTTGGCACCGTACCTCCGTTCCATTCCGGCAATTCTCTAACTTCAGGAATGCCAGGGATGCCGCCCTCAAATTCTGGGATGTCAACTTTTGGAGCCTCACGAGGAATCTCAAAAGTTGTCTCTGGTTTATTTTCACCAGACGCATCACCACGTCCCCCGACAAGCTGCACTTTAGAAGATGACTTGCTACTGCTATCGTCAGCTGTCAATGTCGCCTTGTTGGTTGGATTCGTGCTATCTTTGACCGCTGATTTCAAACGGGTTTGATAGTCAATGTACATAATGCGGTTAAACTCTTTAAACTTAGCATCGAATCCGTCTGCTCGGACATTCCAACTTTCCAAGTAATCTTTAGCAGAATGGTCAATACCAGTCCAAGCAAGTGGGTCTTCAACAAAGTAAATATTCTGTGAGCCCTCTACGAACTCTTGATTATCTGACCAAGTGTCAGACAAGACAGCATTATTCAAAACTTGGCGGGCAGTGTTCAAACGCAAGGTCCAGTTGATAATTTGAGGCTCCTTTTTGTTTTGGCTGCCCCATTTAGACAAGAGTTCGCTAGATGGAAGTGGACCTTCCTCTGCAATCGTATAGGTCTTAACTGTTCCGTCAAAGTTAACTGTCACTGGTTTGCCCGGTGTCACAACATCCGTCCACTTGGCATCAAATTTCAAGCTCATTTTTTTATTGAGCGGGTGCTCAGTAAAATAATTATTGAACGTAGTTGTGATCTTGCGAGCTTGTGCGTCGGCGTTAGCCTTACCGACTACGTCGTTGTTGTTATAAACGTCGAAATCAAAGCTGGTTTGCAAACCGATTTCTTTAGGCAACTCAGTTACTACCTTATCCCCTTCGTTGATAGCCATGTTATCCGGAAACTCAATATCTTTATACTCAACCTCGAACGGTGAGTATTTACCAGTGCCATTAGGGAATGTCACGTCAACTTCTGGATTGTTGACAGTGATTGTGTCACCCTCTTTGACAACGCTTGTAGGCGCCGCTGGTGTTTCAGCTACTGGTTGAGCTACTTCTGTAGGTGCTGCCGGAGTTTCTGCAAGCGGTTGAGATTCTACCGGTGCTGGTGCCAACACTTTTGGTGCTTCTGCCACTGTTTCAGACGGCGTTACCGTAATATTCCCAGCATTATTAGCTGTGTAGACATTAGACACTGCTGGTGCTTCTGCCACTGGTTGAGTGGTTTCATCGGCTGATACTGCCCCAGTTCCAATCAATAGAGCTGTAGCAATGGCAAGCGTGCCACAAAGACCGAATGCTTTAGTCTTAACGTAAGATGGTTTTGCAATTGTTTGTGAAATCATGGTATAATCTCCTTATAGATGTTTTTTCTAGCACGGGCCCTTACCCGTGTTTTTTAGTGCTCTCAACGTGCACCCAAAGCCCCACCGTGTCATGTTTCAATGTTTTATTAGACTTTTGAATGGGAAAATTAGGAAAAAAGTAATTTAGTAAAGTTTTTTTGGGGAAAAATTATGGGTATAAGTTACACTCAACGGCAGGGCCATGGCTACACGCTGAAAGATGTTGCTTTTTGGTATATTTCTGTTTAAGCCGCTCTTGTTTTTCCTCTGGGGGTTTCCACCCATTCAAAGAACGGCTCTTGCTGTTTGGGCTTCTTTCTGGTTAGCAATTTCTTTAGCAGCTTCATGAGTTACCCCACTAATTGATCTAATGGCAATCCGTGGTCTGCATTGAAGTCTCTTACCTTTTCGTCAATCATGCGATACGGTCTTACCTCAAAGACTTCTACTTCATTTTGCTTTTTGCTCCAAATCCATCCAAATAGTTTTTTCATGTTTATTACCTCTCTTATTCTTCTAACAACTACTGTATTGTTATCAGTTAGTAGTTATTATTACTTAGTGTGCGACAGCACCATATTGTTATCAGTTGGTGCGTGTCAACGCCATATTATTATTACTTAGTCTTTATTGTTTATTAGTTATTATTAGTGTCGGATTCTTCAACTTTTGAACTTTTCAACTTTTGAACTTTTCAACTTTTGAACTTTTCAACTTTTGAACTTTTCAACTTACGTAAAGTCAGTAAGTTGTAACTCAGTTATCCACAACTTCTGTTGATAACTCTTTTTCAATCCGACTAACCCAATAATCCCAATAGCTATCTGTAATCGGTATGTCTTGGACAAGTGGGTAAGTTTGAACCCCTTTACCACGTCCCAAGCTCTTGCGATAGATACGGATGTATCCCGCTTTTTTCAACTCATTAAAGGCTGTTCGGTGTGCATCTCTGCCGCTTTTTGAACGCTTGGAAAGTTCCTCAATGTAGGGCCTCCAGTCGTCTTTATTAGTCATTAGCACCCATAATAAGCCTTTAGCTTGTAAGCTCAGTTCAGCGTTTTGGGCTGAGTGGTTATTCATTTGAGTATAGTTGTTGTCTGTGTTTCGTTGGATATACTTCATATCCCATGACCTATGCTCCTTTCTGGTATATGCTTGCCACGATATCGTAGTAGCTATGCCCTGCTGGTATCGTGTACTTGGTTAAATCTTCAACTATGGAACCGTCTGCCATAATGTTGATTATGGCCGGTTCCCATTTTTGTTTTTTCATGATATAATTACCTTGATTTCAATATCTTAGGGTCTGACTCTGGCAGGGGTCAGCCTTTTTGTTGTCTTGACGACACTAGAGAACTAGCGAGGACTTTTGATTTTTGTCTTTTAGGAGTCATTATAAAATCAAATCATCTAATGGTATTGCTTACGTTTCAACTGAATCGTTGTCCCGCTAGCTCACTAGTGCCGTCAAGGTGACATCCTCAATCCTCTTGTTCGATGATTGGCAAGATGTCGATAGCTTTTAAACGCTCGTATAGGAAGCGTCTTCCAAGTTGCGTCCAGACTGTTGTCATATTGCTGTGGGGTTTGCCGTCTTTACCAACATAATCAAATGTTCGGCTTGTTGCGTAGCCTTTAGCAAGGTATTTGGCATATAGTACCCACTGACCATTGACAGTGGGTTGGATTCGCTCTCGTTTCAAGAGTTGGTTCATTTTGCGAGCTGACATCCCGTAGTCTTGAGCAATTTGGGTGATTGTCAAGCCGTCCTTGGTTTGTAAAATCAAATCTAGGTAATCAGCGTTTTTAGTCGCTTCTTCCAACTCAATCAAGAGGTTTTCGTTTTGGCTTTCCAAGAGCTTGATTTTCTTGTCAGCCATGAGCAACGCTCTAGCCATGATTTTCTCTGGGCTATTGAAATCCTTTTCTACTTGGATAAAGTAAGTTCGGACTTCCTTGCCTTTGTCTGTTCGTTGAATCATTGCGATTTCTTTCGCCATGTCTAGCTTTAAGACGTGGTCTTCGATTTGTCTCTTGACCTTCCTCGCTCCTTCTTGCCGAACTTGCTCAATTTTGAGCGGGTTGAAATCTTCGCCCTCCACAAAACCATACTCGGTCATTCTTGGAAACCAATCTTTATATGCCGTCTTAACTCCTAGTGTTTCATGTAGCTGTCTACCAGAAACAACCGGCTCATGATTTTCGTTCAGTGTTATGTTGATCAATTCATTCATTTTTGCTCCTTTCTATATTTACAAGCGTAGTTCCAACTACACTTGTAAAGTCTTCGTTCATCTTGTTCCTTTCTGGATTTGCTGTGTAGTTTTAACTACGGAGCTGAAATCTTCACTTTTTCTTCTAATCTATACGAAATTTCGTATATTTAGGTTAAAAAAATTTAGGCTTCAGCACGTTCGCTGAATAGGTATTCTAATTCATATTCTGGGAAGAATGCTTTCTTGATAGCCACTGTCTCGCCAAACTTGAAATCAGATACACCATCGATTTTGCTACGAACCGTGCGGGAATCAACACCCAGTAGGTCGGCGATGTCTACTAATGCGACACCTTTATTCTTACGAATTTCTTCGATGTTTTTCATTTGTGTCCTCCTTCCTTAAGCTTGATTTAAGTATATACTAATTTTCGTACACTGTCAACAGAAAAATACGATTTTTTTTACTTTTTTTATTTACCCACTCAATTTTCTGTGGTAATATATAGGAAGAAAGAGAAATGAGGGTTACAAAAAATGCAGGCCGAGGAAAGAATTAAGGAACTGATTATAGCTAAATACGGGAATGTAAGAGCTTTTGCAACAGAAAGCGGCATCTCTTATACTACTGTTCGCTCTATTTTAGAACGTGGTATCATGAACGCAAAAGCTGAAAATGTCTTTAAAATCTGTCATTTGTTGGGAATTTCACCGGACACGCTCGCTGAATGGGGTGTTACGGACGAACCGCAACCAACCAACGCTCATGACATTGACGAAATCATAGCTAATGCAATGATGTTCGACGGGAAACCGTTGTCCGAGGATGATAAGCGGGCTATCCGTGGCATAATTGCCGGCTATATGAGTAGCAAGGAGAAATAAACGTATGGAGAAAGAATTGCTTGAGCAGTTCAATGTCTCTATCTGCGAGTTTAGCTCTAACGAGTGGCCACGAAACGGCTTTCTCGACCCAATAAACAGGGTGGTTTATATCAATAAGGATTTAGCCCCAGAAATACGTTTAAAGGTAATTCTGCATGAGTTGGGCCACCTAGAGCACAATTCTAAAGACTATGAGCGTTTGCGTGAGAAATACGAAGCTCACGCCAATAGAGACATGATCCGTGGATTGCTCGAAAACGAATCCCTGGACGATTTTAATTACGTCCGTTTTATGAACAAATATAATCTCACCACGATTTGCGATGAGACTTTTGTAAAAAATGAATTTCTAAAAATGATGAGGTAACATTATGAATTTATTAACAGTTCAAACTCAATTAATGCAGGCGGGCGTCCCTAAGATGTTTGGTACTCGAAAAGAGGTCAACCACCTGCCGCAATTGCTATCAGACGATGAGGTTATCCAGTATGCAGCATCTGGATTTTATGACGGCAACACTGTCTTGATCGTTTTAACTCAAAAACGCATTATGTTTGTCGATAAAGGAATGATTTATGGTGTTCAAACTTCTGAAATCCCTCTTGATATGGTCAATGGCGTATCGTCTAAAAGTGGGGTTCTCTTAGGTGAAATCTCGGTGATGAACGGGGTATCTTGGGCACATATCAAGAACATCCCGAAGATTGCCGTCCCAGTCCTATCTGACAAGATTAAACGTGCGTCAGAAGCATACAAACAAAGTCTATATAGACCACAGATAGAAGTGAGCCAGAACAGTCAACCACTATCGCAGAATCTAATTGCTGACGAATTGATTAAATTAAAATCATTGGTTGATAACGGCGTACTCACTGAGGAAGAATTTCAAGCACAGAAAACTAAATTATTATCACAATAAAAAAGCCCTACACTCACCGTCGCCAAACTTAGAGTGTAGAGCTAGCACCACAGAAAAAACGTGTAAACTGGAAAACAGCCTTACATGTTCTTTTCTGTACCCATTTTATCAAAAACGAGGTACAAACACAATGACAACGCATAAAGTTGCTATCTATGTCCGAGTATCGACCACGTCGCAAGCTGACGAGGGTTATTCTATCGACGAGCAAAAGGCAAAGCTAACAAGCTACTGCGAGATTAAGGATTGGAATATATACGAGATATACACCGACGGTGGTTTCTCTGGGTCAAACACAGAACGCCCTGCACTAGAGCAATTGATAAGAGACGCAAAGAGAAAGCTGTTTGATACGGTTCTAGTGTATAAGCTAGACCGGTTAAGTCGTAGTCAGAAAGATACACTCTATCTGATTGAAGATGTATTTCTGGAAAATAATATAGAATTTGTCAGCTTGCTCGAAAACTTCGACACCTCAACGCCATTCGGTAAGGCTATGATTGGGCTCCTCAGCGTGTTTGCCCAACTCGAAAGAGAACAAATCAAGGAACGCATGCAGCTAGGGAAACTAGGGCGGGCAAAGTCTGGCAAGTCTATGCAGTGGGCAAAGACATCTTACGGCTATGATTACATCAAAGAGACTGGCACGCTCTCAGTCAATCCATATCAAGCCCTAATCGTCCGGAAAATGTTCAAATGGTATCTGTCAGGTATGTCGATAACCAAGCTCAGAGATGCCCTCAATGAGCAATACGGGCAAGATAAAGAGTGGAACTATAGAACAGTTAGGGTTATCCTCTCGAATCCGGTATATTGTGGCTATAATCAATTTAAGGGCCAGATATTCCCTGGTACTCATGAACCTATCGTATCCGAGGACGATTTTAACAAGACGCAAGAGGAAATCAAAACAAGGCAAAGAACAGCCGCCCAGCGATTCAATCCAAGACCATTTCAAGCTAAATACATGCTTTCTGGAATAGCTCAATGCGGTTACTGTTCAGCCCCTCTTGCTATCAAACTGGGCATGATACGAAAAGATGGCACTCGCTTAGTTAAATACGAGTGTAAGCAGCGACATCCTCGGAAGACCAAGGGCGTGACTGTCTATAATAACAATGCAAAGTGTGATTCTGGATTCTATTTCAAAGACGATATCGAGCACTTTGTCTTGGCCGAAATCAGCAAACTGCAAACTGATTCAGACTATATCGACAAGCTATTTTCAAACACCGATAAAGAGACGATAGACCGGGCTAGTTACCAGAAACAGATTGACAATCTGACCGCTAAAATTAGCAGGCTTAATGATCTATACATCGACGATAGGATTTCACTAGAGGAACTACAAAAGAGGTCAAGCGACTTCATGGCAGAAAGGACAGCACTCGAAAAAGAGCTAGACGCTGACACCTCTCTCAAAGCTGTAGAGCGAAAGAAAGATATTAGACGGGTGCTTGATACCAAGGATGTCTTCACGCTTGATTATGAGCAGCAGAAAGCCATAGCACGCGCCTTAATAAGCAAGGTTAGAGTGACTAGTGAAACCATCGTTATTTTATGGAAATTATAGAGAGTTTTAGTTACATTCATTTCAATCAGCGTAAAAGCACGTAATTTAACGGCATTCAATTTTTTCAACATCATTTTCATGACATCATTCCTTCCATATTTTGATACATTGGTAATAGCATAGCTGCATAGATCATTACAATCACGACAGCAACAATAACAAAAATGAGGGGTTGCACAAAGGTTGTTGCCTTATTAAGACGGTTAAAGAAAGCCTGCCAAACCTCTTCAGCATAGACTTCTAACTCATAGCCCAACCTAGCATTAGCCTCTCCATAAGCAATAATTAAGGATAGTTCCTTAGTGAAGAAAGGGTGACTAGCAATACGGTCAGGAAAACTCTGTCCTAGCATCAAGGCTTCTTCTAAATCAGTCCCCAGCTCACGAAAGAGCTTGGACTTTTGCTCTTTCATTAGAGCAACCAAGTCTAGCAAGTCAATACCTTGCCCTAAGAGATTTCCCCATTCTCTAGCATAATAGGCGGTCGTATATAGCCTGACAGTTTGGCCTATAAAAGGGATTTTTGCCATTCGTCGATAAAAGACAAGGGCTGGCTGGCGTTTCACCCATAGATAGAGAATTAAGCTTAATACAAGCAGTCCGCACAAAGTCACAAAAAAGAGCTGGGGAAAAATCTGAACCAACTGTACAGCCCAATTCTCCTTACCATCCCCCTCTAACAATTGAGGTAAAAGATAATTTTTGAGCCCCAACATAATCAGAATCAGGAACCCCAGAAGTAGAATAGGATAGGTCGCTACCTCCATGAGTTTCTTACGAACCTTGGTCATACGAAGCATGTAGGTTTCAATCTTGGTTAAACTCCCTAGAAGATTACCGTGCTTATCAGCAAGGGCAATCTGAGTAACAATATTGTCCGAAAAACCTACTGACGCAAACATCTGGTCCAACCTGTCGCCTCGCATTAAACTCGCTTTCATAAGAGACAAGGACGATTCTTTCAACAAGTGACTTCGCTCCAAAAAGGCTACGATTTCAGTTAAGGTAAACCCTGCCTTTAGAAGTTGTTTGAAAAGCTGGATAACCTTGAGTTGCTGATTAATCTTTAATTTTTTCCCCTTGGATATCCCCTTCAGTGAGATATCCTTGTTTAACCAAGCCTTCCAACTGCTGGTTCCAGCTGGTTGACGAGTGGCTTTGGAAATTTTCACTGGCAAAATCAATCACACCTCCTCCCTTAATCAGACGCATGTAGGCAATCCCTTGAAGGGCATTATCCAACTCAGACTTATCTACACCAAGGTCCAGAAGACGCTCATAAACACCTGCCACACTCTTTGCGTGAATAGTTGAAAGAACAGTCACTCCCGTCAGACTAGCTCTAATAACCGCTCGAGCAGTCTCCTTATCTCGAATTTCTCCAATAATCAAAACATCCGGGCGGTGACGCAGTGATAGCTTAATCAAATTATCATAGGTCATGTCAATTGCTTGATTCACCTGAAGTTGCAAAACATTATCCTGTTTAATTTCCACAGGATCCTCAATCGAAATCACCTGCTGCCCCTTAAAACGCTCCTGAACCAACTCATGCATAAGCGTAGTCTTTCCAGAACCAACGGGACCTGCAAAGAGATATAAGCCACGATAATCCAAAGCATCCATAATAGGCTGGATTCCTTGATTCCAGTACACTAATTCTCGACGTTCGGAATGTAGAACACGAATAACTAAACTTTCTAAGCCACGATAATCCCCAACGGTAGACAAACGCAGAGAAACCCTTTGACCATCACCACAATCATAGTCACAGGAACCTAGTTGACTCCTACGCTTCTCACCCACCATCATTCCCGCCACAAATTTAAAGTGACCAATAAGACTAGCCATGAAATCAGGCCGATATACATCAATTAATCTCCTCTCCTGGCCAACTCGCATATAGAGCTCGTAATTATCCTGACGTGGAATGACGTAGATGTCTTGAGCCCCACAACTATCAGCATTTTTGATCATTTCCTTAGCAAATTCTGTTACCATAAGGACCTCCTCATAGACCTATTCGTAAAAAGTTTAAGAAAATGAAAAAAAGCTCGAAAATTTCGAGCTTCTGCATTATTTAGCGTTTAATTTTACAGTGGGCATGATTTGGAAGGTCGTTTCGCTTTTCATATCCCGGACGGTATTTTTCCTCAGGAATTTCCTGCCAATCATCCAAAAGAGCAATCGATTGGTAGACCTGCAGGTATTCGTCACACTCCTCACACCAGTGCTTATCCTCTTGATCCCAAAAAGCAGTCATGACACTACTACGGCTGATATAACTTGGAAAGGTTTCCTCCATCGCAAACCAAAGTTTTTTATAGTACTTGAGGGCATCGTAAAAATTTTCAAATTCCTTAGTACTGATGATATCCTCTTGCCAGCCTTCTAGGAACCACCACGGTTCCAAATCCCCTTTCATTTCAACTACTTGGTACATTTTTCTTTCTCACTTCATCTTTGGTGTTCTTATTATACAAAATTTTCTGGAAAAGATAAAAAAAATGGTCTTATATTTTATATTTATCAAAAATAGAAGAGATTCTAGTCATATAAATACGAAAAGAACCCACAATTCATTGTGAGTTCTTTTGCTTTCGTTTTAGTCTTCAGATGATTCCACAATTGCTTCATCAACAGCAATGTTTTCAATAACTTCAACTTCGTTAACTGAAAGTGGTTCAATGTTACGGTAACGAGCCATACCTGTACCAGCAGGGATAGTCTTACCAATGATAACATTTTCTTTAAGACCAAGGAGATGGTCTTTCTTACCACGGATAGCTGCATCTGTAAGGACACGTGTTGTTTCTTGGAAGGAAGCCGCTGACAAGAATGAATTTGTTTCAAGTGAGGCTTTAGTAATACCAAGAAGGACTGGACGAGATGTTGCAGGAACACCACCAGAGATAACAATATCCTTGTTAGCATCTGTGAAGTCAGAAATGTCCATAAGTGTACCTGGAAGGAGATCTGTATCACCTGGATCCATAACACGTACTTTACGAAGCATTTGACGAACCATTACTTCGACGTGTTTGTCACCGATTTCTACCCCTTGGCTACGGTAAACTTTTTGTACTTCTGCAAGAAGATAAGTTTCAACTGACAAGGTATCACGTACTTCAAGGAGACGTTTAGGTTGGATTGAACCTTCTGTCAAGGCCGCACCACGGTGTACTTCGTCACCAACTTCAACTTTCATACGAGCTGTAAATGGAACAACGTATTCACCCATTCCAGTCTTACCTTGAACGAAGACTTTCTTAGTACGTGTTGCAGCATCTTCTTCGATTTCAATAACAGTACCCTTAACTTCAGTGATAACCGCTTCCCCTTTAGGGTTACGTGCTTCAAAGATTTCCTGGATACGTGGAAGACCCTGTGTGATATCGGTGTTTGAGGCTACCCCACCGGTGTGGAAGGTACGCATAGTAAGCTGTGTACCAGGTTCCCCGATAGATTGAGCGGCGATAGTACCAACTGCTTCACCAACTTCAACCGCATCACCTGTTGCCAAGTTGATACCGTAACAGTGACGGCAGACACCATGACGTGTGTTACATGTAAAGACTGAACGGATAGTTACTTCTTCAACACCAGCATTGACAATAGCAGCAGCCATGTCTTCAGTAATCAAAGTATCTGGACCTACGATTACTTCACCTGTTGTAGGATTCTTAACTGATTTCTTAGTGTAACGACCTTGAAGACGTTCTTCAAGTGTTTCCGTAACTTCTTTACCATCAGTAATCGCACGGATGAGAAGACCACGGTCTGTTCCACAGTCGTCTTCACGGATGATAACATCTTGGGCAACGTCAACCAAACGACGAGTAAGGTAACCTGAGTCGGCTGTCTTAAGGGCCGTATCGGTCATACCTTTACGCGCACCGTGAGTAGAGAAGAACATTTCCAAAACGCTCAAACCTTCACGGAAGTTTGAAAGGATAGGCAATTCCATGATACGTCCGTTAGGAGCGGCCATCAAACCACGCATACCGGCAAGTTGAGAGAAGTTAGAGATGTTACCACGAGCTCCTGAGTCCATCATCATAACGATTGGGTTCTTAGGATCTTGTGTCTCAATCAGACGTTTTTCAAGGGCTTCTTTCGCTTCACGCCATGTTGTTGTAACAGCAACATAACGGTCATCATCTGTCATCAAACCACGACGGAAGGCCTTGTTAATTTCTTCAACACGGTGGTGAGCAGCATCGATAATTTCTTGTTTATTATCGATAACTGGGATATCGGCGATACCCACTGTCAAACCAGCAAGTGTTGAGTGGTAGTAACCAAGGTCTTTCAAACGGTCAAGGAAGGCTGATGTTTCAGTTGTACGAAGACGTTTGAAGGTTTCAGCGATGATGTTACCAAGATTTTTCTTCTTGAATGGTGCATTAATTTCCAAACTATCAATAACTGTTTGGATATCTTGACCTGGTTCAAGGAAGTACTTATCTGGTGTACTATCTGTCAAGTTCTCATTTGTTGTTTCTTGAAGATATGGAATTTCTGCTGGGATGATTGAGTTAAAGAGAATCTTACCAACAGTTGTAACCAAAATCTTGTGAAGTTGGTTTTCTTTCCAAGGTTTATCAGGCATGCTGTCTACTGCAATACCTACACGGCTATGCAAGTGAACATAACCATTACGATAAGCCATAACTGCCTCATCAATATCCTTGAAGACCATACCTTCACCCTCACGGCCTTCTTCTTCCATAGTCAAGTAGTAGTTACCAAGAACCATATCCTGAGATGGCGTTACGACCGGTTTACCGTCTTTAGGGTTAAGGATGTGTTCAGCCGCAAGAAGGAGCAAACGTGCTTCAGCTTGAGCTTCTTCAGACAATGGAACGTGGATGGCCATTTGGTCACCGTCAAAGTCGGCATTGTAGGCCTCACATACCAATGGGTGAAGACGAAGGGCCTTACCATCAATCAAGACTGGTTCAAAGGCCTGGATACCCAAACGGTGGAGAGTAGGTGCGCGGTTAAGAAGTACTGGGTGTTCCTTGATAACATCTTCAAGAATATCCCAAATACGTTCATCGCCACGTTCAACCATACGTTTAGCGGCTTTCACGTTACCTGCGTATTCACGCGCAACGATTTCACGCATCACAAATGGTTTGAAAAGTTCGATGGCCATCAAACGTGGCACACCACATTGGTACATTTTAAGTGTTGGACCAACGGCGATAACGGAACGTCCAGAGAAGTCAACACGTTTACCAAGCAAGTTTTGACGGAAACGACCTTGTTTACCTTTAAGCATGTGGCTCAAAGATTTAAGTGGACGACTACCTGGTCCAGTGATTGGACGACCACGACGTCCATTATCGATAAGGGCATCTACCGCTTCTTGCAACATACGTTTTTCGTTTTGCACAATGATACCTGGGGCATTCAATTCAAGCAAACGAGCCAAACGGTTGTTACGGTTGATAACACGACGATAAAGATCGTTCAAGTCAGATGCCGCAAAACGTCCACCATCCAATTGAACCATTGGACGAAGGTCTGGTGGCAATACTGGCAAGATGTTAAGAACCATCCATTCTGGTTTGTTACCAGACTTATAGAAGGCATCAAGAACGTCCAAACGACGAACAGCTTTAACACGTTTTTGACCAGTTGCTGTCTTCAACTCTTCTTTGAGTTCAGCAATTTCAGCTTCCAAATCCACTTGTTTCAAGAGATCTTGGATAGCTTCTGCACCCATTTTAGCGACAAATGAACCATGTCCATACTCTTGCAATTTTTCACGATATTCACGTTCTGTCAAGAGAGATTTTGGTTCAAGTGGTGTTTCCTTTGGATCGATAACCACGTAAGCTGCGAAGTAGATAACTTCTTCAAGCGCACGAGGACTCATATCCAAAGTCAATCCCATACGAGAAGGGATTCCCTTGAAGTACCAGATGTGTGATACTGGTGCTTTCAACTCGATGTGACCCATACGTTCACGACGAACCTTAGCACGTGTTACTTCAACACCACAGCGGTCACAAACGATACCTTTATAACGGATACGTTTGTATTTTCCACACGCACATTCCCAGTCTTTAGTAGGACCAAAGATCACTTCGTCGAAGAGACCTTCGCGTTCTGGTTTGAGCGTACGGTAGTTGATTGTTTCAGGTTTCTTAACTTCACCATAAGACCATGAACGGACCTTAGTTGGTGAAGCTAGTGTGATTTGCATACTTTTAAATCGATTTACGTCAACCACTAGTATTACCTTTCTTTTGTTCTATTGACAATAGCAGCGCTATTCTCACCTTTATCAGCTACCTTAGCAGAGAGTGTGAACTCCCTCTCTAAAGCTTATTTATTCTGTTTTATCTGAAGCTTCTTCTTTAGCTTTTTCTAATTCAGCAGCTTCTTTGGCTTGTTGTACACGTGCTTTTTCAAGATCATCAACGTGCATGACATCGTCGTCTTCACCTTCATCAAGATCACGCAATTCAACTTCGTAGTCATCCTCATCAAGGACACGCATATCAAGACCAAGTGATTGCAATTCTTTAACAAGTACTCGGAATGATTCTGGTACACCTGGTTTTGGAATTGGTTTACCTTTAGTGATAGCTTCATAAGCTTTCAAACGTCCGTTAACGTCATCTGACTTGTAAGTCAAGATTTCTTGAAGGATATTTGATGCACCATAAGCTTCAAGGGCCCAAACCTCCATCTCACCGAAACGTTGTCCACCAAATTGTGCTTTACCACCAAGAGGTTGTTGGGTAACGAGTGAGTAAGGACCTACTGAACGAGCGTGAAGTTTATCATCAACCATGTGGTGAAGTTTGATCATGTACATGACACCAACTGACACACGGTTATCAAATGGTTCACCTGTACGTCCATCGTAAAGAATTGTCTTAGCATCACTATCCATACCAGCTTCTTTCACGGTATCCCAGAGGTCTTCTGAGCTTGCTCCGTCAAAGACTGGTGTTGCGATGTGGATACCCAAGTTACGAGCAGCCATACCAAGGTGAAGTTCCATAACCTGACCGATGTTCATACGTGATGGCACCCCAAGTGGGTTCAACATGATATCAACTGGTGTACCGTCTGGAAGGTAAGGCATGTCTTCAACAGGAACAATACGAGAAACAACCCCTTTGTTACCGTGACGACCGGCCATCTTATCTCCGACCTTGATCTTACGTTTTTGAGCGATGTAAACACGAACAAGCATGTTAACACCTGATTGCAATTCATCACCGTTTGCACGTGTAAAGATTTTAACATCACGAACGACACCATCACCACCATGAGGTACACGGAGGGACGTATCACGTACTTCACGAGATTTATCACCAAAGATAGCATGGAGAAGACGTTCTTCAGCAGAAAGGTCTTTTTCACCCTTAGGTGTTACCTTACCAACAAGAATATCACCTTCTTTAACCTCAGCACCGATACGGATAATACCCATTTCATCGAGGTCTTTAAGGGCTTCTTCACCAACGTTTGGCAATTCACGTGTAATTTCTTCAGGCCCAAGCTTTGTATCGCGTGTTTCTGATTCGAATTCTTCCAAGTGAACAGATGTATACACATCGTCTTTCACAAGACGTTCACTCATGATAACGGCATCCTCGAAGTTGTAACCTTCCCATGTCATGTAAGCGACGATAGGGTTTTGACCGAGGGCCATTTCTCCACCTTCCATAGATGGACCGTCAGCGATAAAGTCACCTTTTTCAACAATATCGCCAACCTTAACCAAAGTACGTTGGTTATAGGCAGTACCTGAGTTTGAACGACGGAATTTTTGAATAGTATAAACATCAAGAGAACCATCTTCACGACGAACTTCAACTTTATCAGCATCAGAGTAGACAACTTTACCGTCGTGTTGAGCGATAACTGCGGCTCCTGAATCGTGGGCGGCTTGATATTCCATACCAGTACCAACATAAGGTGCTTTAGGATCAATCAAAGGCACAGCCTGACGTTGCATGTTGGCACCCATGAGGGCACGGTTAGAGTCATCGTTTTCCAAGAAAGGAATACATGCTGTCGCAACGGCAACTACCTGTTTAGGAGAAACATCCACGAAATCTACAAGGTGTGATGGGTACTCTTGGTTATTACCTTGATGACGACCCATAACGATTTCTTCTGCAAATGTGCCATCTTCGTTCAATTTAGAGTTAGCCTGAGCAACTGTGTACTCATCTTCTTCATCGGCAGTCAACCAAACTACTTCGTTGGTTACTTTACCAGTTGCACGGTCAACCTTACGATATGGTGTTTGAATGAAACCATACTTGTTAAGGTGTCCGTATGAAGACAAGTTATTGATCAAACCGATGTTAGGTCCTTCAGGTGTTTCAATTGGACACATACGACCGTAATGCGTGTAGTGCACGTCACGAACTTCATATCCGGCACGGTCACGTGTCAAACCACCAGGTCCCAAGGCTGACAAACGACGTTTGTGTGACAACTCTGACAATGGGTTGTGTTGGTCCATGAACTGTGACAACTGTGAAGAACCGAAGAATTCTTTAACAGCTGCAGTTACAGGGCGAATATTGATGATTTGTTGTGGTGTCAAGACTTCGTTATCTTGGACTGACATACGCTCACGTACGTTACGTTCCATACGAGCCAAACCAATACGGAATTGGTTAGCAAGCAATTCACCAACGGCACGGATACGACGGTTACCAAGGTGGTCGATATCGTCTACTTTACCGATACCTTCAGCAAGGTTGAGGAAGTAGCTCATTTCAGCCAAGATATCCGCTGTTGTCAAAGCACGAACTTTGTCATCTGGGTTGGCATTACCAACAATTGTAACCACACGATCTGGATCATTTGGTGCAACAACCTTGAATTTTTGAAGAACAACAGGTTCTGTAACCACCGCATAATCGTTTGGTGTGTATACAAATTTGTTCAAATCACCATCCAAGTATTCTGCGATTGAATCAATCACATCACGTGTCATTTCAGTACCAGCTTCAACAAGAATTTCACCTGTTTCAGGATCTACCAAGTTTTCAGCAATTGTTTGTCCCAAAAGACGTGTCTTGATGTTAAGTTTTTTGTTGACTTTGTAACGACCAACAGCAGCCAAGTCATAACGACGTGGATCAAAGAAACGAGCTACAAGCAAGCTACGTGAGCTGTCGGCAGTTTTTGGTTCACCTGGACGAAGACGTTCATAAATTTCTTTAAGCGCTTCATCAGTACGTGAATCTGCTGGGTTTTTGTGGATATCTTTTTCAATGGTGTTACGAACCAACTCGCTATCACCAAAGATATCAACAATTTCGTCATCACCTGAGAATCCAAGCGCACGCACAAGCGTTGTGAATGGAATCTTACGTGTACGGTCGATACGAGTGTAGGCGATGTCTTTTGAATCCGTTTCAAGCTCAAGCCATGCCCCACGGTTAGGGATAACTGTTGATCCATAACCCACTTTACCGTTTTTATCAACCTTATCGTTAAAGTAAACACCAGGTGAGCGCACCAACTGAGAAACGATAATACGTTCACCACCATTGATGATGAAAGTACCCATCTCAGTCATAATAGGGAAATCTCCGAAGAAGACTTCCTGAGTTTTGATTTCACCAGTTTCTTTGTTAATAAGGCGGAAAGTCACAAAGATAGGTGCTGAGTATGATGCATCGTGGATACGAGCTTCTTCAAGTGTATACTTAGGCTCTTTCAATTCGTAACCAACGAATTCCAATTCCATAGTGTCTGTGAAGTTTGAGATAGGAAGTACATCCTCAAAAACCTCTTTAAGACCAGTATCCAAGAATTCTTTGAATGAATCCGTTTGGATTTCAATCAAGTTTGGTAAATCAAGAACTTCTTTGATTCTTGAAAAACTACGACGGGTACGATGTTTCCCGTATTGAACGTCATGTCCTGCCAAGTCTTCTACTCCTTTTCTACATTCGAGACTTGCTTTGCAAGTCGTGCACTTTAAATATTTGTCTTCTGCCTTTTTCAGTTGCTTGTCCTATTGACAAGTGATCAAACACCAAGGTCCACTTAGCTGATTAATGATAAGCGAAAAACTTAATCTGTGAATTTTTAGAACCTTTAAATATGCATTACAACACTTGAAAATCCTAAAAATAAGCACAAAAATAGCAGCTAAATCTGACCGAAAAAACGTTGATTTAACTGCTGTATCTCTTGATTGGACAATATTTCAACCAAGTAAGACGACAAATAGTTGTCTATATTATACCTAATTTTTTACTTTTTTGCAAGTTTTCTTGGCAATTCCTAATGCCCTCCAAGAATGCTAGACCAGGCTTTTTGATAGTCACTGTCGGTTCCACCAATAGCAAACTTGTAAGTCGTATCTCCAGGTCCATTTTTAGCCCAGTAAGTATCAACCATTTCACCACTTACAGAAACATTACGACCATTGACAGACACTGTTGCTGGTTTAAGACCTGTTGATTTGAGTACACTTGCCTTAATGGCACTTGAATCGATATTAAACTTATCTCCAGTTTTAAAAATACCTGGATTGGCATTATAGATAGCGGAAGTCAAACGAGCCATATATTGCGCATTATAGGTGTAACCCGTTTTAGAATTGGTTGGTGTATTATTGTCATAACCAGCCCAACCACCAAGAGTAATACCAGGCGTTGACACAATCAACCAAGCATCCGCAAAGTTATCTGTCGTTCCTGTTTTACCCATCCAGTCCGCTGAGGCTGCTGCACCATTGACATTTTTCAATTCAGAATGAAATTGAGTTGTTGCTCCCTTAACTACCACTTCTTTGAGCAAGTTATCCATGATGCTAGCCGTAGCTCTTGAAAAGACTTGAACCCCTTCAGATTTATGCTGATAGATAACTTCGCCAGTCCGGTCGGTAATACTATCAATCATATAGCCCTTCTCATAGACGCCACCATTTGAAAGCATTTGATAGGCATTTACCTGTTGGGCAACCGTGGTTTCAATTCCTCCACCAAGAGGCAAACTCTCGATATTGTAATTAGCAATCTTATAACCCATCTTGGTCATGTAACCCTCAACATCAACATCATGACGTTGAAGCATTTGGTAAGTCCAAAAGGCTGGAATGTTCCATGAGGTATTGAGTGCCTCTTGGAGGTTCATCATAGCTGTACCCTTATCACCATCATGGAGAATAGGCGTTCCACCCGTAAAATTAGTTGGGTAGTTAGAAAGGATACTTGAGCTACCCATCAAACCTTGATCAATAGCAATTCCATAAGCGATAATAGGCTTAATAGATGAGCCTGGGGAGCGTGCCGTATCAAAGGCATGGTTATTTTGGTTATTTTCGTAACTACGACCACCAACAAATCCTAGAATTGCTCCAGTCGCATTATCCATGAGCACATTTCCGACTTCAACTCCACTATTGCCACCTTGGTCGAGGAGGCCACCATATTGACTCGCAGCATCTTGCATCGCATTATAAACTGCATTATCAATGGTTGTCTTAACGCTATAGCCACCGGTTTGAAGCTCTTGAAGGGCTCTCTCACGATAGCTTTCCTTTGTCTTATCATTTTTCAAATCTTGACTCGATACCTTGTCACGTTTAACGAGGTAATCATACATGACATCCTGAGCCTCAGACATGACAGAATAGTACAAATAGTCATGACTTACGGCATCAGACTTCTCACCAGCCTTGAAATCTTTAGTGATGTCATAACTCTTATAGCTTTCGTACTGCGACTTATCAAGATAGCCGCCACGATAAAGATTGTAGAGTACATCTTGTTGACGTGCCAAGCCATAAGCAAGATCCTCTGCGTTTTTTAATTGTCCGTCAGCTGTATAAGGTGAGTAGACAATTGGGCTCTGTGGTAAACCTGCCAGATAGGCAGCCTGAGGAACTGTCAAATCCGCTGCAGATACGCCAAAGATACCTTGAGCAGCCTCCTCAATACCAGCAATATTTTTCCCCTTGTTATTACGTCCAAAAGGAGAAACATTCAGATAATCGGTTAATATTTCATTTTTAGAAATACGACGCTCCAATTGTAAGGCATAGATAATCTCTGCCGCCTTACGTTTAAAGGTTGGTGCATCTCCTGTTACCTGTTGCTTGATTAACTGTTGCGTTAGCGTCGAACCACCACTTGAAGAGCCGACTCCCAAAACTGATGACACCAAAGCCCTAAATACTGCCTTTGGCACAACACCCTTATGCTTCTTAAAATTTTCATCCTCAGTCGCAATGATGGCATTTTTGACATTGTTAGAAATCGCATCACTCTCAATAGGTGTTCTCAGCAAGTCAGTGTCAATATCCGCAATCTTCTTGGAATCAGAATAGCTCATCGAAGATACCAAACTAACCTCACTAATCTGATTCAACAAGGTTTTGTCCTTAATCGACGGAACAGACTCAATTTGACTCCCCAAATAACCCAAACCAATTCCTGCACCGAACAAGGTAAGGACGATAATAACCACATAAAAGAAATCAGACAAAAGCTTTAAGGTTTTTAAGAAAACATCACCCATGTCTAAGAGTGTCATCCGATCTTCAGGCGACTTTCTCACTTGCTTACGATTCCACTTAGAATCAGTCGTGGCTTTCCTTTCATTAAAAGATTTATCCCCTCTTTTAGACCTAGGACCAGCAAACTTTGTGTGAATAGTCTGCCCTAGGCGTCTAAAATAATTTATTATTTTTTCAAAATTCATAGAAATACCTCAAAGCCTATTATAACAAACTTTGACAAAGCTTGCATAGGCCTACTTTCTTTTGGTATAATGGTGCAGAATATACTTTACTGGAGAATATCATGACAATTTTTGAAGAACTAAAAGCACGTGGCTTGATTTTTCAAACCACAGATGAAGAAGCCCTTGTAAAAGCCTTTGAAGAGGGACCAGTCTCATACTACACTGGTTATGACCCAACAGCAGACAGTCTCCACCTTGGACACCTTGTAGCTATCCTTACAAGTCGCCGACTTCAATTGGCTGGACACAAACCTTACGCCCTCGTTGGTGGTGCAACAGGTTTGATTGGTGACCCATCATTTAAAGATGCTGAACGTAGCCTCCAAACCAAAGAAACCGTTGAAGGTTGGGTTGAAAAAATCCAAGGTCAGCTTTCTCGTTTCCTTGATTTTGAAAATGGTGACAACAAAGCCGTTATGGTCAACAACTATGATTGGTTTGGTTCAGTCAGCTTCATCGATTTCCTGCGTGACGTGGGTAAATACTTCACGGTAAACTACATGATGAGTAAGGAATCTGTTAAGAAACGTATCGAAACAGGTATCTCTTACACTGAGTTTGCCTACCAAATCATGCAAGGTTACGATTTCTATGAACTCAACGATAAGTACGGCGTGACCCTCCAAATTGGTGGTTCTGACCAATGGGGTAACATGACAGCAGGTACTGAGCTCTTGCGTCGTAAAGCAGATAAATCTGGACACGTTATTACAGTTCCACTTATCACAGATTCAACTGGTAAAAAATTCGGTAAATCTGAAGGTAACGCTGTCTGGCTTGATGCTACGAAAACAACACCTTACGAAATGTACCAATTCTGGCTCAACGTTATGGATGATGATGCTGTTCGCTTCTTGAAGATTTTCACTTTCTTGTCACTTGAAGAAATCGAAGAAATCGGTAAAGAATTTGACCAAGCTCGTCACCAACGTTTGGCACAAAAAGTTTTGGCTCGTGAAGTTGTTACTTTGGTTCACGGTAAAGAAGCCTACGAACAAGCTGTTCACATCACTGAACAACTCTTCGCTGGTAACCTTAAAGCTCTCTCAGCACGTGACCTTAAAGTTGCCCTTAACGGTGTCCCAACTTATGAGATCTCAGCAGATGAAAATCTGAACATCGTTGAACTTCTCGTCAACGCTAAGATTTCACCCTCTAAACGCCAAGCACGTGAAGATGTCCAAAACGGTGCTATCTACATCAACGGTGAACGTGTACAAGACTTGGATTACACCCTCTCAGATGCAGATAAAATTGATAATGAAATTACAGTTATCCGTCGTGGTAAGAAGAAAAACTTTGTCTTGACTTACTAATTTATAGCTATTCTCACTCCTTAATGGAGTGAGTTTTTTTACCAAAAAAGAGCAGTCGGATTGATTCCTAACTACTCTCTTCAGAACACAAAAAAACCAGTACTAGACTGGTTTTTGAGACTATCACATTAGTTATAGATTTTGAATGCGTCATCGTCGTTTTGACCAACGAATGGCATTGCTTTACGCAATTCAGCACCAACTTTTTCAATTTCAAGTTCTTCAGCTTGTTTGCGGAAGGCTTTCAAACGTGGGAAACCAGCATCGTGGTCTTCAACGAATTCACGCGCAAACTTACCTGATTGGATATCAGCAAGGGCAGCTTTCATGTTTTCTTTGACTTCTGGACCGATGACACGTGGACCAGTTACAAAGTCACCAAATTCTGCAGTATTTGAACATGATTGACGCATTTTCTTGAATCCACCTTCGTAGATCAAGTCAACGATCAATTTCATTTCGTGAAGCACTTCAAAGTAAGCTAATTGTGGTGCATAGCCTGCTTCAGTCAAGACTTCAAAACCAGCTTCAATAAGGTGTGTCAACCCACCCATAAGAACCGCTTGTTCACCAAACAAATCTTCTTCAGTTTCTTCTTTAAATGTTGTTACAAGTAATCCAACACGTGCAGAACCAATACCTTTAGCCCAGTCCATAGCGATGTCTTTAGCGTTACCTGTAGCATCTTGGTATACTGCGTAAAGTGCAGGAACACCAAAGCCTTCTGTATATGTACGGCGTACCAAGTGACCTGGTCCTTTAGGAGCAACCATAAAGACATCAACATCTTTAGGAACCTTGATGAATTCGAAGTGGATATTAAATCCGTGTGCAAAACCAAGAGCTTTGCCTGCACTCAAGTTTGGCTCGATTTCATCTTTATAGATATCTTTTTGAATTTCATCTGGTGCCAAAACCATAATGATATCAGCCAATTTAGTTGCTTCTGCTACTGTGTAAGTATCAAAACCATCTTCTTTAGCTTTATCAAATGATTTACCTGGACGAACACCGATGATCACATCGTGACCTGAATCACGCAAGTTTTGTGCATGCGCATGACCTTGTGAACCGTAACCGATAACGGCGATTTTTTTACCGTCAAGTGCTGCTACTTTTACGTCTTTTTCATATTCCATTTGAACTGCCATAGTAATATGTCTCTTTTCTAAAAAAATATTTTATTGCCTTTTTAAGGCTGGGTTAACAAATTTAAGTTGGATTTTTTAATCACGGGTAAATCCAGTAGCACCCGTACGAGCGATATTCTTGATTCCGTAAGGACGAATAACTCGTAGAAGCGCCTCGCTCTTTTCAGCATCACCAGTCATCTGGATAGTGATAGAGCTTGGTGCCACATCAACTACCGAAGCACGGAAAGGTTGAATAATCGCCAAGATTTCAGCACGCTTAGAGGTTGGTGCTGATACCTTAACTAGGATAACTTCACGTTCCAAGTGTGGCTGATCCGTGATATCACGGATACGAATCACATCAATCTGACGATTAAGCTGTTTGATGATTTGTTCCACTTCATTTTGAGAATTCACATCAATAATAATCGTAATACGTGAAACGTTAGGATCCTCAGAAGCCCCTACAGATATACTTTCAATATTAACTTGACGTCGTGAAAGAACACCTGTGAAGCGGTTAAGGACACCCGAACGGTTCTGAAGTTTAGCTGTTAACATTCTACGCATTGAACTTCACCCCCAACATTTCGTGATTACTCTTACCAGCCGGAACGATTGGCAAGACATGCTCTTTACGAGAGATATCCACCTCGATGAACATTGGCACGTCTTCCTTGATAACTTCCAAATCCTGATCAATTGTCTCTGGATTATCAAACTTGTAAGACTTAATGCCATAAGCTTGAGCCATCAATTGGAAATCTGGAAGGGTATCAAAGACAGACTCTGATGTACGCCCTTCGTAGAAGGACTCTTGCCATTGACGTACCATACCAAGTGAGTGGTTGTTCAACATAACAACCTTGATTGGCACCTTGTAAATATTTAAGATAGCCAATTCTTGGTTCGTCATTTGGAAACCACCATCACCAACAAAGAGGATAACTTCTTTATCAGGATTAGCAATTTTAGCACCAATTGCTGCTGGGACACCGAATCCCATTGTTCCAAGACCACCTGAGGTCACCAGTTGACGCTCATTTTGGTATGGATAATACTGAGCTGTCCACATTTGATGTTGACCAACGTCAGTAACAACAACGGCATCACCCTTAGTCAATTCACCGATACGCTCGATAACTGCCTGAGGCTGTACCATACGTTCTTTCTTATCGTAAGAACGTACACGCTCTTTGTCTTTTGTGACTTTTTCAATCCATTTTTCAGTGTTATTCTGAACCACTGGTTCTGCTAAGAGCATTTCAAGAGCTTGCTTGGCATCACCAACAACTGGAAGGTCCACTGCAATAATTTTACCAATCTCAGCTGGATCTACATCGATATGGACAACCTTAGCATTTTTAGCAAATGTTTTAGGATTACCTGTCAAACGATCATCAAAACGACAACCAATGGCAATCATAAAGTCAGCATCGGTCATAGCAATGTTAGCTGCATATGAACCGTGCATACCACCCATACCCAAGAAAAGGGGGTGGCTAGTAGCAATTGTCCCTTGTCCTAGAAGACTTGTGACAACTGGGATTTGGTAGCGTTCTGCAAAAGCAACTAGCTCCTTAGCAGATTCAGAATAAGACACCCCACCTCCAGCTACAATAACCGGCTTCTTAGCTTTACCCAACTGCTTCAAGATTTTCTTGATTTGCATTTCGTTTGGTCTTAGCGTCGGTTGGTAACTTGGAAGATTAATTTCAGGATCGTTGATGAAGGCTGTTTCCTTAGCTACGACATCTTTAGGGAGGTCGATAACAACTGGACCAGGACGACCAGTTGTTGCAATATGAACCGCTTCCCTAATAATACGAGGAATATCAGCTGTATCGCGAATCTGATAATTGTATTTTGTAATCGGCATGGTAATTCCGACAATGTCAGCCTCTTGGAAGGCATCCTTACCAATACCTGATGTTGCTACCTGACCAGTAAAGACTAGGAGAGGTACGCTATCACTCATAGCATCTGCAATCCCTGTAATAGCATTAGTGGCACCAGGACCACTCGTTACAAGAGCAACACCGAGTTTACCAGTTGATTTGGCATAACCTTCAGCTTCGTGCAGACTTCCTTGCTCATGACGAGATAAGATATGATTAATCTTGTCATTTTTGTAAATAGCATCATACAAAGGAAGAACCGCTCCGCCAGGATATCCAAAGATAGTTGAAATCCCAAGTTCAAGAAGTGTATCAAGAATCAAATCAGCACCAGAGCGTGCTTCTTCAAGTTCAATTTTCTTCACATGGACCTCCTTCAGTAGTTGTTTTTTTCGAATTGTCTAAAAATTCAAAACCTTGTATACTATGATAACATTTTTAACCAAATTTGCAAGGGTTTCAGAGAAAAATATCACAAACTCTTCGGAAAGAATGTTCTTAGTTTTTTTCTTGTGCTTGACGTTCTGCTTTACGTTCTTCGAATTCTTCGTCACTCATCAAAGTTCCGCCGACATTGGCTGATTTAGCAAAGGCTGTATAGCGACGCAACCAACCACTTGAAATTTTTGATTTGAAAGGTTTCAAATGTTTGCGACGTTCTTCAAGGGTTGCATCATCGACAAGTAGATCAAGGGTACGATTTGGAAGATCAATCACAATTTCATCGCCATCTTCGATTAGGGCGATATTACCACCTTCTGCTGCTTCTGGAGAAACGTGACCAATAGCAATACCACGAGTAGCTCCTGAGAAACGGCCATCCGTAATCAGTGCCACATCCTTACCAAGACCGCGTCCGACAATCTTAGAAGTTGGTGCCAACATTTCTGGCATACCAGGTCCACCCTGAGGACCCTCGTAACGAATGACAACGACATGACCCTTCTTAACTGTTCCATTGTCAATCAACTCAAGGGCTTGATCTTGTGAATCACAACAAATAGCTTTACCGCGGAAAGTTTTAACAGATGGATCTACACCACCAACCTTGATTACAGCTCCATCCTGAGCAATATTTCCGTAAAGGATAGACAAACCACCAACTGGTGAAATAGGATACTCGATTGGATGGATAATTTCTTCATTTTTGATTTCAGCACCAGCTACATTTTCTTTCAAAGTCTTACCAGTAACTGTAATACGATCACCCTTGATGGCTCCTTTTTTAATCAACTGATTGATAATGGCTGGAACACCACCAGCTTCATGCACATCATGCATAGTGTAAACACTTGAAGGGGCAATTTTAGAGAGATAAGGTGTCTTCTTGGCAATTTCGTTAATGTCCTTAAGGTCATAGTCAATACCAGCCTCACGCGCAATAGCAAGGGTATGAAGGACAGTATTGGTTGAACCACCCATGGCCATATCAAGAGCAAAAGCATCATCGATAGCTTCTTTAGTCACAATATCACGTGGGCGAACATTATTTTTGATGTTATCCATCAATTTTGTGGCTGCTTGACGAACCAATTCACGACGTTCATCTGAAACGGCTAGGATAGTACCGTTACCTGGAAGGGCAAGACCCAAAACTTCCATCAAACAGTTCATTGAGTTAGCGGTAAACATCCCTGAACATGAACCACAAGTTGGACAAGCATTTTTCTCCAAATAATCGAGCTCTTCCTTGCTCATATCTCCAGCTTGATAGGTACCTACAGCTTCAAACAAACTTGATAGCGTCGCTTGATGACCAGTCATATCAACGCCACCCTTCATAGGGCCACCAGAACAAAATACTGCTGGCACATTAGTACGCATGGCTGCCAAAATCATCCCTGGCGTAATCTTATCACAGTTAGGAATATAGAAAACCCCGTCAAACCAGTGGGCATTAATAACTGTTTCTGCTGAATCGGCAATCAATTCACGAGATGGAAGACTGTAACGCATCCCAATATGCCCCATGGCAATCCCATCGTCCACACCAATGGTATTAAACTCAAAAGGAATACCGCCAGCCTCACGGATGGCTTCCTTGGCAATATCTGCTAATTCACGCAAGTGAACATGCCCTGGAACAATATCAATATAAGAGTTACAAATAGCAATGAAGGGCTTTTGCATATCCTTGGCAGATTTAACTTGCCCAGTCGCATACAAAAGTCCGCGTGCCGGTGCCTTATCAACACCAACTTTGATCATATCACTTCTCATGATGTTACCTTCAATCTATAAAATTTCTTACAACATATGTTACCACTTTGGAAAGTAATGTCAAGGAATTTTCAGAATATTTCTGTAATTCCGAAAAGATATCCCAACCGTATCAAAACTGACAAAACAAAAAGGAAGCCCTAAGACTTCCTAAATGATTATTTCAATATTATTCAACACTAAAGAGGTATGGATAAACTGGTTGGTCTCCTTGGAAGATTTCAACTTCGATATCTTCGTGAGCCTCTTCCAATTTTTCCGCAAGTGCTTGAGCTTGTTCTTGATTACCTTCTTCGCCGACGTAAATCATAACAATTTCACTGTCTTCGTCAATCATCTTGTCAAAAGTGTCAAGAAGGGCTTGGTCCATATCTGGTGTAGATACAAGAATCTTACCGTCTACCATACCAAGGATATCATTTTCGTGAATCTCGAGACCATCAATAGTTGTATCACGTACCGCCAAGGTCACGCTACCACTTGTTACATCTGAAAGACTAGCTGTCATAGCTTCAACGTTCGCTTCGATACTTTGGCTAGGATCAAAAGCAAGCAAACTTGTAAAGCCTTGTGGTACTGTACGTGTTTCAACAACAGCCGCATTGACATCTACTACTTCAGCAGCTGATTGTGCTGCCATAAAGATGTTTTTATTGTTTGGCAAGATGATAACATTCTTAGCATTAACCTGCTCAATAGCCTTAACAATGTCTTCTGTTGATGGGTTCATTGTTTGACCACCTGAAATCACATAGTCAACACCTTGTGATTTGAAGATATCTGCAAGCCCATCTCCAGCAACAACTGCAATAAGAGCAAAGTCTTTAGGAGCAGAAGGTGCAGCTTGGATAGCTTCTTCTTTTTGAACTTGTGCATCGTGTTGGTTACGCATGTTGTCAACCTTAACTTTGACAAGAGCCCCATATTTAAGACCTTCTTGCATGACAAGACCTGGATCCTCAGTGTGGACGTGAACTTTGACAATTTCATCGTCATTAACAACAAGGAGAGAATCCCCAAGGTTACTCAAGTAATTTTGGAACTCTTCATAGTCGAAGTCTTTCACATAAGTTGGACCTTGTTTGAGACCAATCATGATTTCCGTACAGTAACCAAAAGTAATGTCTTCTGTTGCAACATGACCAGCAACTGACTTATGATGTTCTGCATTGATCATCTCTGTCATCGTAGCCGGTGTCGCTTGGAAGTCCTCTGAAGCGATATACTCACCTGTAAGGGCTGACAAGAATCCTTCATAAATGAAGACCAAACCTTGACCACCTGAGTCTACCACACCAACTTCTTTCAAAACTGGAAGCATCTCTGGTGTCTTAGCCAAGGCAGCTTTAGCTCCATCAAGAGCTGCACGCATAACCTCAACAGCATCATTTGTAGATTCAGCTTTCTTAATTGCTGCTGAAGCTGCACCACGAGATACTGTAAGGATTGTTCCTTCGACAGGTTTCATAACAGCTTTATAAGCAACTTCAACCCCTGCTTGGAAGGCATGAGCTAGATCTTGGCCGTCAAGTTCCGTTTTATCCTTGATACTTTGACCAAATCCACGGAACAATTGTGACGTGATAACACCTGAGTTACCACGGGCACCCATCAAAAGACCTTTAGACAAAATCTGACCGACTTCACCAACTGTTGAAGCTGATTGATCTGCGACAGCTTTGGCTCCGTTATCCATAGTCATTCCCATGTTTGTTCCAGTATCTCCATCTGGTACTGGGAAGACATTGAGTGAATTCACATATTCTGCTTGCTTACCTAGACGTGTTGCTGCCGCTTGGACCATCTCCTGAAGCAAGCTTGTTGTAATTTTAGACACTAGTTTTCTCCTACGACTTTAATATTTTGAACGTAAACATTTACTGTTTCAGCCTTGATACCGAGTTGATTCTCAAGATTAAATTTCACACGTTCTTGAATATTTTTTGAAACCTCACTAATCTTAACACCGTAACTCATAACAGTGTAGACATCCACAGTGATACCTGCATCAGTAGATTTCACGACAACTCCTTTTGCGTAGTTTTCTTTTCCAAGAAGTGCTTGAAAATTATCTCGGATAGCACTCTTACTTGCCATACCGACAACGCCAAAAATTTCTGTTGCTGAACCGCCAACTACTGTTGCGATGACATCATCTGACAATTCGATTTGACCATCTTTTGTATTGATTTTTACAGTCATAATTACTACCTCAAAAAGTTTTTATCAGCTTATTTTACCATATTCGAGCCTACTTGTAAAAAATAAGAAGAAGATACCCTTTGAATAAG